>OKRZ01001076.1_pt1 | contig 21564 bp, 19 predicted proteins | sample 1601141 | NCBI WGS metagenome assembly OKRZ01 (sample SAMEA3541524, study PRJEB24748) | human gut metagenome | biome: human gut; feature: human-associated habitat; material: faeces | place: China | collected 2012
TCTATTACCCCTTTTGTCAACACTTTTTTTCATTTTTTTTGAACTTTTTTTCATTGTACTATATATTGTGGATTATTTCTTATTATATACACTATTTGCGTCGATTAGAACAAAAAAGAACTGTAACAAATCGTTACAGTTCCTTTATCAGCCTATTTTAAACCACATTTAATTTTTTCTTTAGTTTTCAAACAAACCTCTATAAATTTATCAATACCCAAAGTTCCGCAAATAAATATTACAGGTGCGAAATTTGAAAAATATCTTCGGTTTGTTTCCCAGCAAAGCAAAAACAAATATACTCCAAATATCGTCAAATACAATGAAAACATCTTTTTACGTTTTTCATCATCAGAGCATACAAATCCCCATGCAGCAGTTAACATCAAAATTAATATTGCAATATGCATTGATGTTGCATATGTTGCATACTTTTTATAATTCTTCCCCTCGGGCAAAATCCAATCATGTAACTTTGTATCGGTTTGAGGATTACAATTATAAAAATCTTCAGCACCATATGTTCCGTTTCCGAAATCTGCTGTTGATTTTGTCATTGCCAAATCAAATACACCACAAAAGCCCAATTTTTTTATTCTATCGAAAATCTCTTTATTTATCTTACTGTTTCTGTTTTCATCGTAATCATATTTCCTTGTAAACTCATAATCCTCAGGATTATATACACCATCACCTTTAAGCCCCATCATGACCCAATGATTATACGGTGTATTTTCACCCTTGGCCGTTTGTCTGTCCAAATGAGAAGAATACATATATAAATTAAATGTTACATTAAATATCATCATAATACTCACTACGCTGACAAGAATTTTCGTAAACTCCTTGAATTTTCTGTTTATGAGCAAATCAATGCCTACTGCTATAGCAATTATTATTACAGTGAATTTATTCAAACTTCCTATTGTAATTGTCAGTCCCATTAATATATATGTAATTATTTTTCTTTTTCCCGATTGTTCTTTAGAGTTCAGATATAAATAGAAAAATAATACCGGAAACATAACAGAAAGCATATCAGTATACACAGCACCGCCCAAAAAATAGAATTGCACACTGAATCCAAACAGTACCAATGCAAAAACGGCATGTTTTACGTCAGCTATTTTCTTGCAAATCAGTGATACTATTACTGTTGTACAGCTTACCATAATACTGTTTATTACGACAGAAACCGCAAAATAGTCTTTAATTCCAAATATTGATGCAATTTTGAAAAATAAATGCAAAAATGCCATTGCCGCAAGATTGTTAGGAAATCTATAGAAATATTCATAATAATTTTCAAACGTCCCTGTTTCAACCCATTCAATAGCACCTTTATGTATCGCGCCAACATCCCACAACGGATCATACCTTAATGCAATTCCCAATACAATCTCTATTATAAACATACCTATACCAAATGAGATAAGTATCTTATTATAATTTTTCTCAATGAATTTCTCGTTTTTGGAAAGGTTTTTATATATTATTGTCAACCCGACTAAGCATATTGTTGTAACACAAATCAAGTGCAATGCTTTATAATATGTATTATGCAATATTATATTTATTGCAGTAAAAGTAAAACATATTGCAAACAACAAATAAAATAACCATATGATTTTTTTCTTCATATGTACTTCTCCTTAAACATTAATTAACACCTGCAAACATACTGATAATACCTATACAAATAGGTACAACCATAGCTATTGCGGTAACAAGACAAATAATTCTGATTGTTTTTTTGCTAAACATTTCTTACACCTCTATTCCGTTTTATCAAGTAATCTGCTTATGATAGATGCAGCCTGTGCACGAGTTGCGGTTTGCTGCGGTCTGAACGTATCGTCGTCCATACCCGATATTAAGCCGTTTGTATACGCATATCTGACGCCGTCCAATGCCCATTGCGATATTTGGCTTACATCATCAAACTGTAAATCGACAGGAGTAAGTATATTATAGGACTCCTCCTCATCACAACTGTATTGATACAGCATATAAACCATATACGCCATTTCTTCACGTTTTATCGGCTTGTCGCCGTCAAAAAAGCCACTGTAAATAACCTTGCCGTCTGTTATCTTTGCGGCATAGTTGCCAATCATATTTTCAGGTATCAAGCCTTTGTCGAGTGCACTTTGCACACAACCTCCGTACCAATCGGACGCGGTAACATCAAGACATTCGCCGCTCCTGTACGGCACATCGGCAATACCGACTGTACCCAAAGCCATCTTCAAGAACTCTGCACGCGTTACAGTTCCGTCCGGATTAAATTCTGTATCCGAAACACCGTGTATAATATCTTTGTCGGCAAGTTCATTTATAACATCTTCCGCCCAATGACCTTTGATATCGTTAAATTCAGCCGCACTTGCCGATACCGCCGTCATTGACGACAATATTAATGTCGCTGCGACTACTTTCTTTATATTCATTCCTATTTCTCCTATTTTAAATTATTCATTACAACCGCCGCCTGTGCACGCGTCAAATTCTCTTTCGGTGCAAAGCGACCGTCCTCCATACCGTCTATATAGTTCAGATTATAAGCTTCTACTACATCACTTATATATTTTTCGTCAATTTCATCACTGTCCTTAAACGAAAAAATAGGATAACGTCTTTCATTGTCCCAGTCTGTCAATCTTCTCATTTTATAATTTTTGCAACGAACCGCAATCGCAGCCATTTCTTCACGAGTAATCGGCTTATCTCCGTCAAACTTACCTGTATAAACGTTTACGTCAGTCGTAACCGCCTTTTTATCATCTGTTGCTTCTGCAAGAGTTTTAGTAACTTTTGTAACGTTGCAGTTCTCAATCATTTCTTTAGGAATAATATCCTTATCCAACGCCCCCTGCAAATAGTAGCAATACCAATCATCATTTGTTGCGTCAAGGCATTCACCGTCACGATATGCGTGACCGACAATGCCAAACGAATCCATTGCCATCTTCAAAAATTCCGCACGCGTTACTGTTCCGTCAGGGTTAAACTTGCCGTCACCGACTCCCGATACTTTACCATTCTCCGCAAGTGTTTTTATAACGTCTTCCGCCCAATGACCTTGTATATCCGTAAATTTCTCGTCACCCTTTAAATACTTTGCCAGTTCAGGCACATTTTCCGGAATTGCATCCGCAATAAGCTTTGCAACTCTCTTTGCGCCTTTGACTTTCATATGGGTGGTGTCGTTCGTGACTGACGGATAAGCCTTACTTTCAAGCGGTTCACATACAAAATAACCCGACAAAACGCGGTTCTTACTCATACTGTTCCACGCGTCTGTCACAATTTTATTTTCATCAATAAATTTGCAACCTGTTTCTTCCGCGATTTCACGCGTAGGGTCGGCGTAATCTTTTCGCGACTCCATAAAACAGTTGTTTTCTTCGTCCCACCAAGCAGCCGCATTTGCAGTCATAAGCACAGGTGTTCCGCCGCGTTTTTCAACTTCACCGATATATTTATCAGTAATTAACTTTTTATAGTCATCAACACTTATGTATCTTTCCGGCTTATTTTCAGCACCGTCATTTATACCGAACTGAATAAACACATAGTCGCCCGGGTGCATTTCTGTAAGTATTCTGTCAAGTCTGCCGTCATTGTCATAGCTCTTTGAACTTCTTCCGCCCATTGCACGGTTTTCAATAATTATATCGTCATTAAAATAATCGGCAAAAACTTGTCCCCAACCTGTTTGAGGGTATACCTTTGTATAGTTGTAAGTTTGTGCCGTTGAATCACCTGCAATATATATAGTAGGTTTTTCGGCTTTTTCCCGTGTCGGTAACTGTTCAATATCTATTTCCGTCACGTTAGGGTTGTCACCCTTAACCTGTACAGTGATTTTTCCGTTTTTCGGCACAACAGGCTGTTCATTTTCCTGTGTTTCGCCTGCCTCAAGCGTGTACGCTCTTACACGTTCACCGCCGTTTATATAAATATTCGCATTTGTTTCTGTTTTTCCGCCTGTTGTTACCGTTACAGTGTAGTCACCGTCAGGCACTTCCACTTCTTTCGTAACACCGTCCGTCTTGTCTGCTTTTACTTTCGTCATATCGAATTTTTCCGAATACAATCCGTCCGCTTTTGCAATAGGTATTATGCAAGCCGACATAACAGACATAGTAAGTATAGCTGATATAATTTTTCTTATTTTCATTAAAAATCACCCCTTAAAATTTATTATATTACATCTGTAAATAAATTGCAATATAAAAAACAGTCTATTTCTTTTTTCTTAACTCTCTAAAAAATTCAGTCAATATGCTTGCACATTTATCTTCCGTTATACCGCCTGTCACATTGACATTGTGATTGAACATACCGCTTTCAAATAAATTGATAACCGAACCAGCACAACCGGACTTTTTGTCATACGCACCGAAATACAAATTTTCAATGCGTGAATTAATAATCGCCCCTGCACACATCGGACAAGGCTCAAGCGTCACATACATTTCACATCGCGGTAATCTCCAACCGCCGAGTTTTTTGCAAGCCTTGTTTATCGCTATTATTTCGGCATGAAGTAATGCGTTTTTCTTGGTTTCACGCTTGTTGTATCCTCTTGCAATAATCTCACCGTCACGCACTATAACCGCACCGATTGGCGTTTCACCGATTGACGCGGCTTTTTTAGCTTGCTTCAGTGCCTCTTTCATAAATTTTTCTTCCATATAATTCTCCATTCAGTAGATATAACCTTATTTTATCACACCTCTTGACATATGTCAAAAATAGTAGTAAAATGTGATAAGCAACCGCGTTGGTTGCTGCTTGCCGATATACAATCGTCGGTAAGATGTAGTATGGTAGAAAAGGAGATATGAAAAATGATTGTAATTCTAAAACAAAACGCAGAACAAAACGAGGTAAACGCACTTTTAAAGCAACTGGAGGAGATGGGCTTTGACCATCATTACAGTAAGGGCGAAAATTCCACAATAGTTGGTATTATCGGTGATACTTCAACTCTTGACACAGATGATTTAAAAACTATCGACGTAGTCGCAGACGTCAAGAGAGTTTCCGAGCCGTTCAAGCTTGCAAACCGCAAGTTCCACCCGGATAACAGTATTTTCAACATTGCCGACAGAACAGTAGGTGAAGGTCATTTCAGCGTCATTGCAGGTCCTTGTTCGGTAGAAACAGTTCCGCAAATGACAGAAACAGCCGAAGCAGTTAAAAAGAGCGGTGCTTCATTTTTAAGAGGCGGTGCATTCAAGCCGAGAACATCACCTTATTCATTCCAAGGACTTCATGACGAAGGTCTTAAAATTCTTCTTGAGGCAAAGAAGGCAACAGGACTTCCGATAGTTACAGAAATTATGAATCAGGCACATCTTGATTTGTTTGAAGACGTTGATATAATTCAAGTCGGTGCAAGAAATATGCAGAACTTTGAACTTTTAAAGGAACTTGGTAAATGCAATAAGCCTATACTTTTAAAGCGTGGTCTTTCAAGCACAATCGAAGAATGGGTTATGAGTGCGGAATACATTATGGCAGGCGGTAACGAACAGGTTATTTTCTGCGAAAGAGGTATCAGAACTTACGAAACATTCACAAGAAATACTCTTGACCTTTCGGCAATACCGGCATTAAAGTCAATTTCACACTTGCCTGTATTCGTTGACCCAAGTCACGCAACAGGTTTGCCGTGGATGGTTGAACCGCTTACAAAAGCGGCTATCGCAGTAGGTGCAGACGGTATTATGATTGAAGTTCATAATAATCCAAAGAAAGCATTGTGCGACGGTGCTCAATCACTTACTCCACAGCAGTTTGACAATGTTATGCAGACAGTTAAGAAGCGTGTTGAGTTTGAAGGTAAAATTTTAGGTTAATTTAAAGGCAGTCGATTGACTGCCTTTTTGTTTGTAATTTTTCAGATAACAGCACCACCGCATTTGTTTGCAATTTTGTATGTAGCCATATTTGATTTTGCAAGTAGCCACCCCTCCGTCACTCGTTCCTCGTGCCACCTCCCCTCAATGGGAGGCTTTTTATTTTCCGCCACATTTCGTAAAGCTCCCCTTGAGGGTAGCTGTCGACACTGTCGACTGAGGGGTGGCTCTCTATGAATTTCAATCACACAAACAGGCGACCAATGGTCGCCCCTACACACGTTCCACTCAAACAACGGCGAACTCCAATCACGCAAACTGGCGACCACCGGTCGCCACTCCGAAATTCTCATAAACGATAGCAAACTTAATCACACAAAAAGGGCGACCAACCGTCACCCCTACTACACAACTATTCATCTTTATGAAAGTGTCTGTAAATCGCATAAACCAAAGCACCGACTGACAAAACAGCTATGTATATCGCAAAAGCAACAAACATAATGCTACCTGCTTTTGTGGGCGGTGTATATATATATATCTACGATAACCAATCACATCTTTATTCACTGCCAAAGTTACCGTTGCAAAAGCAATCGTAACCAAAGTCAGCAGCCCGCCTATATAATACTTTTTCATAACCCCCCTTATCTTACCAACAAATACACCGTATATGCCACATACATAAAAATCATAACCACACCGCAAGGGCGATTAATCTTTTTATTAGCAAGTGCAAAAATATAAGTAAACAAGCATATTCCAATCAACACACAACCGTCAATTACCACATTAAAGTCAGTACCTATTTTACCGATTGTCGCCGATATTCCGAGAATGAACAACAAATTAAATATATTCGAGCCGATTACGTTACCTACCGCAATATCATTTTGTTGTTTTCTTGCGGCAACAATCGAAGTCACAAGTTCAGGAAGCGATGTACCTATTGCCACAACGGTAAGACCGACAACTCTTTCACTCATTCCCGCCATAAGTGCAAGTTCCCTTGCGCCTTTAACAGTAAGCTGACCGCCGACCACAACACCGACAAAGCCGATTATTATAAACAATAGGCATTTCCACATTGGCAAATCTGCCTTTTCGCTATCCTCCGCACTTTCAATTAATTTACTTTCTTTCTTGCCCATCACAACAGAACCGACCATAAACACCGCAAACAATGCAAGAAGTATAATACCGTCCAATCTTGTCAATGCAATATCACCATGATTTAATGTCATTAAAAGCACAATCATTACAGCGGTTATACCGATACAGAATGGAAAATCACGTTTTAGGATATTTCCTTTTACAGCAACAGGTGCGAACAAAGCACTTGCACCAAGTACGACAAGCGTATTAAACATATTTGATCCGATTATATTACCGATTGCAATTTCATTACTGCCTTGCAGTGACGCAGTTATGCTAACCGCCGCCTCGGGCAAACTTGTTCCGAACGCCACTACCGTAAGTCCGACTATATATGCCGGAATTCTCAACTTTGCCGACAAATCACACGCACCGTCAACAAACAAATCCGCACCTTTAACCAAAAGCACAAACCCTATCACCAAAAATAAAATCATTAAAACCATTAAATATAAGCTCCCTTTCCTCTGTAATTCCTCATAAAAGCAAAGTAGACAAAACCCATATGGGTTTTGTCTACAATTAAATTGTCTAATCGAATTAGTGAACGATAGCCATTTCTGTATCCTTATCAAAGATATGAATTTTGTTTGTTTCAAATGCAACCTTGATTGTATCACCAATCTTAGCTGTTGAACGTTGATTAACTCTCGCTGTGAACTGTTCACCTGCAAGTTCAAGATACAAATATGTTTCAGCACCCATCATTTCAGTAACTTCAACGTATGCATTACATACAGCCTCAGGTCTGCTTGAAATGAATGCCTCGTCATCGTGAATATCTTCAGGTCTGATACCAACGATTACTTCCTTACCGATATAACCTTCAAGTTCAGGTGTAACCTTACCGTTAGGAATCATAATCTTGTTATCGCCAAATGATGCGTATACGCTGCCGTTTTCCTTTGATAGTGTAGCAGTAACGAAGTTCATTTGCGGTGAACCGATAAATCCTGCAACGAATACGTTATCAGGCTTTGTATAAAGGTTAGCAGGTGTATCAACTTGTTGAATAACACCGTCCTTCATAACAACGATACGAGTACCCATTGTCATAGCCTCTGTCTGGTCATGAGTAACGTACATAAATGTTGTTTGAAGTTTGTTATGTAACTTCTTAATTTCAGTTCTCATTGCAACTCTTAGCTTTGCATCAAGGTTTGATAGAGGTTCGTCCATAAGGAATACCTTAGGATTACGAACGATTGCACGTCCCATAGCAACACGCTGTCTTTGACCGCCTGAAAGAGCCTTCGGCTTTCTGTCAAGTAGATGCTCAATGTCAAGAATCTTTGCAGCTTCTGTAACACGCTTCTTGATTTCGTCCTTTGGAGTTTTTCTAAGCTTTAGACCAAATGCCATATTTTCAAATACTGTCATATGAGGATATAGAGCGTAGTTTTGGAAAACCATTGCAATATCTCTGTCTTTAGGAGCAACGTCGTTTACAAGACGTCCGCCGATATAAAGTTCACCTTCTGAAATTTCTTCAAGACCGGCAACCATTCTTAGAGTTGTTGACTTACCACAACCTGAAGGACCTACAAGAATGATGAATTCCTTATCGTCAATGTCAAGTGTAAAGTCACTTACAGCAGTAACGCCGCCTGCATATCTTTTGTAAATGTGTTTTAATTGTAAATCTGCCATAATTAATTGTTCCCCTCTCGTCCAAGAAAAATTTTTATACAAAATAAACCAGATTTCATTTATTCTGCTTGTTTAAGTGTATTGTTATCTTTATAATACATCTTTTTGATATATATATGATAACATATTTAAATACAAATTGTTAGTCGTATAATTCACAAAAATACTTTTTATTCTTTAGTAAAATTAACTAAACATATTTTAATCATATGACAAAAAGGAGTTTTTTGCTTGATTACTCTTTATTTTTTGAGCTTTGTATAACTTTTTCGGCAACATTTGACGGAGCTTGCTCGTAACGGGTAAACTCAAACGAGAACATACCTCTGCCCTGACTCATAGAACGCAAGTCGGTCGCATAACGGAACATTTCGGACATAGGCACTTCAGCCTCAACCATATTAAGTCCCTCTTTATCGCTTTCGCCCATACCCATAATCTGGCCGCGGCGTTTATTAATATCACCGATAATATCGCCCATAATATTTTCAGGAATATATACTTTCAAGTAGCCGATAGGCTCAAGCAAGACAGGGTTAGCCTGTTTTAAACCCTCTTTGTACGCGATAGCCGCCGCCGTCTTAAATGCCATTTCCGACGAATCAACAGGGTGATACGAACCGTCAAGTAATGTGGCTTTCAAGTTCACAACGGGATAACCTGCAAGCACACCTTTCTGGCACGAATCACGCAAGCCTTTTTCAACGGCAGGGAAATAATTTTTAGGCACAGAACCGCCGAATACTTTTTCTTCAAAAATCATATCTTCCGACACACCCGGCTCAAATTCAATCTTAACGTGACCGTACTGACCGTGACCGCCCGATTGTTTCTTGTGTTTGCCTTCAACGGTAGCCTTGCCCTTGATTGTTTCGCGATACGGAACAATAGGGTCTTCCAAAACTGCGCCGACACCGTATTTTGATTTTAATTTGCTTATAATAACGTCAATATGCTGTTCGCCCTGACCGTTGATAAGAGTCTGCTTTGTTTCGGTATTGTTTGTAATTGTGAATGTCGGATCCTCCTCCATAAGCTTGTTAATACCGCTTATAATCTTTTCTTCATCGCCCTTTGTCTGCGGTTTAATCGCCATAGACAAAACGGGCTGCGGAAATTCAATACCGGTAAGTATGATATTCTTACCTTTTTCACATAATGTATCACCTGTTTTTGTGCTTTCAAGTTTTGCAACCGCGCCGATGTCACCGGCTTTTATCGACTTTGCGTCAAGCTGTTTTTTACCGCAAAGATTAAATACCTTGCCAATCTTTTCGTTTACGTCCTTGTTCGGATTGTACAGCGTGCTGTCACCCTTTACCTCACCGGAATAAACTCTGAACAACGACATCTTACCAACATAAGGGTCTGCGATTGTTTTAAATACAACCGCCGCCGTTGTTTCCGTTTCACTCTGTACAAGCTCAACAGGCTCACCTGTGTCGGCAACTCTCGCGATTTCCTCAATTTCCGACGGAGCAGGCAAATACTTACCCATACCGTCCATAAGCGAACGCACACCGATATTATCCTGACCGCTGCCGCAGTATACAGGATAAATAACACCGTCCTTAACACCTTTTCTTATAGCTTGCTTAATTTCGTCAAAAGTAAATTCTTCACCGTTGAAATACTTAACCATAAGTGCCTCATCGGTTTCGGCAACAGCCTCCATAATCATTTCTCTAAGCGGTGCGACAATTTCCGCCATACCGTCGGGTACAGGAATATCCACTCTGTCCTGTCCTTCGTATCTTCTTGCCGTCATATCGACAATATCGACAAAGCCTTTGAATTCGTCACCCTCTCTTATCGGATAAACGAACGGAGTTACTGATTTTCCGAACTTTTCTTTCATTTCCTCAAGAGTTTTTTGATAATCCGCTCTGTCATCATCAATTTTGTTGACAAAGAACATAATCGGCACACCTCTTTGTTTTGCGTATCTGAACACGTTCTCCGTACCGACGCTTACACCGCTTCTTCCGCTCAATACAATAAGTGCCGAATCCGCCGCACGGATACCCTCTTTAACGTCACCGACAAAATCAAAAAAGCCCGGTGTGTCTATCATATTATATTTCATATCTTTCCACTCTACCGTTGCAAGAGCGGTTGAAATACTGAATTGTCTTTTGATTTCTTCACCGTCATAGTCCGTTACAGTGTTGCCGTCAGCGACTTTGCCCATTCTGTCGGTCATTTTCGCATTGAACAGCATTGCCTCTGTAAGCGTTGTCTTACCGCATTTACCGTGTCCCATAACAGCGATGTTCCGAATTGCGTCCATTGAATACGTTTTCATTTGATTGACCCTCCTAATATAATATTTTTCGTTCATTTTATTTGGCTACTAATCAATTTGTATGTCCTTTGCTATAGCCTCGTATATTACATATATACCACATTATCATATAAAGATAACAAAAAAAGTACCGTCAGATTATAAAAATCAAACGATACTTTTTTGTACATATTCACTAACTTTTATTTTGTTATTTCAACAGTTCTTGTGTCACCGTTCCAATCAACAGTAACATTAAATGCTTCCATGACAAATCTAAGCGGAACCATTGTTCTGTTGTTCATAAGCGTTGCGGGTGCATCAAGCGTTATCGGTGTATCATTTATGTACGCAACATCACTGTCAAGATACATCACGACTTTGTCGCCGCCCTTTTTAACCGTAATCTCCTGCTTGTCACCGTCCCAATCTACTTTTGCATTGAGAGCCTCTGATATACCTCTTACGGGTATCATTGTATACGTTTCACCGTCAATGGTTTCAAGCAACGGATACTGGTCGTCAAACGCAAGCAATTTACCGTCTATTCTTACCTTTGCACCTATGTAATCAATATCATTATGATAATATCTCATAACGTGTTCTATGTACTGCGCGTCACCGTAAGTATTGTACGGCCAATTTGTCGCATACTGCGCGGCATTGACGCGTTCCGAAAGCCAATCGTCACCCTTCGCCGCAATTATTCTGTCAAGCACGGTTTGTCCGAAGTTATACGACTGAATCATTTTCATATAATCACAATCATATCTGATAAGCGACTGTGAAATTAAATATGCCGCAAACGGCACTGCCTTAGTCGGATCAAGTCTGTCTTGAAGCGTCCATTTTTCTCCCGTAGTGTCCTCACCGAACTTGGCGAATGATTTTTCCAAAGTATTTTCAATCTGCATTATACCCCACGCCGGATACTCACTTCCGTCATCTCGGTAACTCAAATTTCTTCCCGACGATTCCTGCATACATATTGCCGCAAGCAAGTTTGGGTCTACACCGTATTGGTCACCTGCCTGCTCGAATAAATCATAATAACTTTTTACCGCCGAATTAAGCTGAGCCGTACCGATTTCAATACCGTCCATACTTGTGCCTTGATGGTCGGGTATAGCCCCTGCCGCAAGTGCCGTAAATGACGATGCCGAAATCACCGCCGCAAGTGCCATTCCTATAAATTTCTTCATAATCAACTCTCCTTTTGTGATAACTTGATATGTACACCTCCATTATACACTTATCATATTAATCCGTCAATGGCTGTTATTTCCTACAGAATGTAATATTATATACTTCTGCATTGAATAAGAAAGTGATTATTTGGTAATACTCTATTATGAACTAAATCAAAGGAGGATATATCTATGAAACAGTACATTGAAATAGTCGACATTTTCGGACGTGAAGTTATGGATTCACGCGGTAATCCGACAGTCGAAGTTGAGGTGCATACAGAATGTGCGTCGGGCAGAGCAATCGTTCCGTCGGGTGCGTCAACAGGTGTTTTTGAGGCTGTGGAACTTAGGGATAATGACAAAAAGCGTTACGGCGGTAAAGGTGTAAAAAATGCTGTGGCGAATGTAAATGAAAAAATTGCAGATGTGTTAATCGGTATGAATGTACTTGACCAACGCTCGATAGATATGAAAATGTGTGAGCTTGACGGCACAGACAATAAATCAAATCTCGGTGCGAACGCAATACTCGGTGTATCGTTAGCCGTTGCAAGAGCGGCTGCGGCAAGCCTTGAAATACCGCTTTTTCAATATATAGGCGGTATAAATTCTTATGTACTTCCCGTACCTATGATGAACATATTAAACGGCGGTGCACACGCAAATAACAACGTCGATATACAGGAATTTATGATAATGCCGTATGGCGCAAAGTCATTTAAACAAGGCTTGCGTTGGTGCAGTGAAGTATTTCACGAATTAAAAAAGGTGCTTTCCGAAATGGGTAATACCACCGCGGTCGGTGACGAAGGCGGTTTTGCACCAAATCTTGAAACAGACGAACAAGCACTTGAAGTTATAATGAGTGCAATCGGGCGTGCAGGCTACAAGGCAGGTGAAGATTTTAAAATCGCCATAGATGCCGCGTCTTCAGAGTGGATACAAGATGACGGAACATATTTGTTGCCGAAATCCGGTATAAAAAAGACTGCTTTGGAGCTCGTTGAATACTGGCAGACCCTGTGTGAAAAATATCCGATTTTCTCTATTGAGGATGCACTCGGAGAAGATGACTGGGACGGTTGGAAAATCATTACCGATAAGCTCGGCGATAAAATTCAGCTTGTCGGTGATGACTTGTTCGTCACAAATCCAAAACGACTTGAAAAGGGTATTTTATCAGATGTCGCAAACTCAATTCTTATCAAGGTTAATCAAATCGGTACACTTTCCGAAACACTTGACGCTGTTGAAATGGCACATAAAAACGGCTATACCGCCGTTATATCACACCGCAGCGGTGAAACGGAAGATACCACAATCGCCGATATTGCCGTTGCTGTAAACGCAGGACAAATAAAAACAGGCGCACCGAGCCGAACAGACAGAGTTGCAAAATATAACCAGCTTTTGAGAATAGAAGAAGAACTCTGTGGTATCGCGCAATACGGAAAATTTTAATCACACAAAAAGGCACTTACTATACCAATTATAATAAGTGCCTTTATTTTATTGTTTATGTGCCTCCATATTTTTCGGCAACACCAAATTCAAAATAATCGAAACCAAGAACACAACCGCAACGCAGTTTTCAGCGAACACGTTTTGAATGATTTGCGGAAAGATTGAGAAAATTTCAGGAACTTGTGTAAAGCCCAGTCCGATACTCAATGACAATGCGGCGATAATAATATTTCTCTGCGAAAAACCGCATTTTGCAATCATCTGCAAACCGCTTATAACAATATTACCGAACATCATAAGCGTACAACCGCCAAGCACAGCCTCAGGCAATGTTGCAAGTAATGTTCCGAACATAGGGAACAATCCTGCCAAAACCATAATAACGCAGCCTGTGAAAATCGTAAATCTGTTTACGACTTTTGTCATTGAAACAAGTCCCACGTTTTGGCTGAACGACGTAATCGGCAAACAACCAAAAAGTCCCGACAATGCACTGACAAAACCGTCTGCGGCGATTGAGCCTGTAAGCTCCTTCTTTGAAACCTCACGATTTAATCCCGATGACGCAAGTGCCGATGTATCTCCGATTGTTTCCGTTGCAGACACAAGGAAAATCACAAACACGGAAATAATTGCGCCTATATTGAATGTCGGTTTAATCGGAAGTATCTGCGGAAGCGATACAATTTGTGCCGTACTCAATCCTGAAAAATCAACCATACCCATACACACAGCCACAATATAACCTACGATAAGTCCGAACAAGACGGACAACTGTTTCCAATATGATTTAGCAAAAATATTAAATCCGATACAACAAACCAATGTAATTGTTCCGAGAATTAAATTTTTAGCCGAACCGAAATCCTCCGCACCCGAACCGCCGCCGAACGATGTTGCGCCGACCGACAAAAGCGAAAAGCCGATAGCCGTTACAACCGAAGCCGCCACAATCGGCGAAATCAGTTTAACCCAATACTTTGCAAAAAGTCCGAGTATGCCTTCAATAATTCCGCCTATAATAACCGCTCCGACAATGGCTCCGTATCCGTATGTAGGACCGACAAAACAGAACACAGATACAAACGTAAAACTTATTCCCATTACAATCGGCAATCCCGAACCGACTTTCCATATAGGATACAACTGAATTACAGAACCTATTCCCGCAACAATCATAGCCGTCTGAATAAGTCTTGCGGTTTCGGTTGTGTCTAAACCGCAAGCACTTGAAACAATAATAATCGGTGCGATATTCGCAACGAACATAGCCAAAATATGTTGCAGACCAAACGGAATAGCTTTTGAAACAGGCACTTTTCCGTCTAACTGATAAATGTTATTAATATCACTGTTTTTCATTTTATTGTTCCTCTCTGAATTTAATCGTACCTGTTTTGCTGTCCATATCGTCAACTATTGCCAAAGATTCTAATTGAAAACCTAAGTTACGAATAATTCTTCCGCCTGCTTGGAAACCTTTTTCAACAGCTATTCCTATTCCCTCAACCGTTGCACCGGCTGACTTGACTATCTGAATTAATCCCTGCAGAGCACAACCGTTTGCCAAGAAATCATCAATAATCAATACACGGTCGTTTTCATTCAAAAACTTTTTCGCAACAATAACCTGATTTTTGCATTTGTGCGTGAATGACTCAACCTCCGCAACGTACATTTCACCCTCAAGATTTACGCTCTTTGATTTTTTCGCAAAAACAACGGGTACACCGAAATGTTGAGCGGCGATACAGGCAATACCTATACCCGATGCCTCGATAGTCAAAATTTTATTTATATTCGCACCCTCAAAGCGTTTTTTCCATTCCTTGCCCATCTCATTAAACAATTCAATGTCCATTTGATGATTTAAAAAGCTGTCCACTTTAAGCACGTTACCCTCTTTAACTATTCCGTCCTTTAAAATTCTTTCCTCTAAACAGTTCATCTTTACTCTCCTCAAATAATAAAATATATACGATTATACCACACTTACACCCATAATACAATTAATATCGACATCAAATTGCAAAAAAATATGAGGACTTTTTAAGTCCCCATATTTGTATTTCTTTCATTTTTCAAATCACTGTGAACACGATGATATTCCGGACTTTCCATCATCATTACCTGATGAACTCCGATACCTTTCAGAAGCGGTAATTTAAGTCTGTACTTAACCCAAATGAATGCGTATATAAACAATGCCACAAACAGAACAAAGCACAAAATATATATATTTCTTCTTTGTACAGGGTCAGTTGATATATTGAACATCATATACACCTGAAGTGCTATACCCACGATTTGCAAAAGCGGGAAAAGCGGTGTCTTGAAGTTACGCGGAACATTTTTCATTTTACGTCTTAGCATAATTACATTGACGTGTGATGTAATATATGAAAGCATCCAGAAAAGCGAGCAAGTAAGAGTTAAAAATGCCACCTGTTCACCTGTCGAAATGCCCGATGCCTCGATAATGCAAGTAAGCACACCCAAAATTATAATAACCCAATAAGGTGCTCCGTTTTTGTTTTTCTTTTGAAAAAACGCCGGAAGAAGATTCATCTTTGCCATTCCGCAGCATATTTCCGAAACCGAACAAATAATAGAGTTTTGCGTACTTACCGCAGCAAATATAGCGACAATAATCATCCAATATTTGCCCCACTTACCGAGCATATTCACCGCATAAAGAACGTGCGGTGACGCTGCACTTCCAAGATCGGACCACAATGTATAATTCTTAAATCCGAATACAAGCAATATTTGAATAATTCCCATTATGCCAAGTGAAAGCACCATACTGAGCGGTACTTTTTTAGGACTTTTCATATCTTTACCCAAAGGTACAATAAACTCCGCACCGATAAAGAACCAAAATGCCGTTGCGGTAAGCGGAAGAATGTCCTTTAAATCCGACGAAATAACCGCATCTTGTGCCACCTGTTCACCCGAACCCAAACCGAGTACGCCGATAATACCGAGTGCAAGCAATGACACTACCATAAATGCCGCAACGATTTCCTGCAAAAGCGTTGACATATTCACGCCTTTTAGATTAATGAATATAAGAACAATCGTTATTCCCACGCTGAACACCGCAGGCGGTATCGCCTTACCCGTCATTTCCGTCATTACATTTGCAAACATCGCACCTTCGGCAGGTGCGGCGAAAACATTGCTTATTAAATAACCGCCGACCATCGTTACAATAGTCAACAGCGGACCGAGTCCGGCAAGAGTGTATTGAGCGATACCGCCGGTAAGGTTAGGCATTATCGCATTTAATTCGGCTATCGACAAAACCGCAAGCATATTTGCTATACACGCTATGACAATAGCAATAACGAACGGTGTACCGACCGCACTTGAGCCGCTTGCCGACGAAACGAAACAGCTCGTTGCGATAAGCATACCCACACCGGTTGATACTGCACCAAAAAGACTGATTTTTTTCATATGAGTAACCTCCGATTTAATCTATCTTTGATTTCTGCAAAGCGTCAATTCCGTCTTCGCCCGTTCTGATACGAATAATATTACGAACATCCGACACGAATATTTTTCCGTCACCGATGTGTCCCGTATAAAATTCTTTTTTCAAAAATTCTATAACTTCTTTAACTTTAGACGTTTCACATATCATAATCATAGTACTTTTCGGAAGAAGTCTTAACGGCTGTTCCGTAAAATCAAGCATATACTCCGAACTTCCGCTCTGCACACCGCAACCCATAGCATTGTAAACGGTTATGCCCGATATTCCGAGCTTATGTATTTCCTTGATGTGTTTTGAGCTAAGCATTTCGATAAATGCCGAAACCTTAGACATACTTCCTATAATCTCTATTCTTGAAAATTCAGCTTCCATTATTTTTACCTCCGTTTTGTTAAAACAGGCGTATAGAACACATATGTTCTATACGCCGTTGTATATTAAAAACTTTTTTTACTTGTTATATCTTCCGCATCTTTTACGGCGTATTCTTCGCAAAGAAAACCTTTCACCCATCTGCCGTTGATAAGCTCGACATTGCCTATCGAAAGCGGTGTGTTTACGTTACTCATAAAACTTCCGAGCTTTGAAACGGGTATTTTGAATATATCAATATTTATATTTTCACCGTTTTCCGCTCTCACAAGTCCGGGCTTAATCGGATTTGTATTGAGTTTGTACAGCTTGTACTCCTTTGCAGTCGCTGTACTTTCGATATACTCCGCTCCCAATTCGGTGAGCTGACTTTCAAGGGCATATCCCTTTTTGTGAAGTCCGCATACCGCAAAATCAATACTTTCGGTTTTAAGAAAACTTTCCGCTGTTTGAAGTACAAGATTTATACTGTCCGCAAGTCCGAAAATCGTAATTCCGAACGGTAAATTTTTATCTTGCGTATTTTCCGGTACTGCCACTGCCATAAGGTCAAGCAAGTTGCAGTGATTTGTATAAAGTCCCATTAAGCTGTTCGTCTTTACGGGTTCTTCCCTTACTTGTTCTCTTGTGAATGTGCCTCCTGCCGTTGGCATTACCATAACGGCATTTTTTAATATTTCCTTTGCCTTGTGTCTGTAATATTGCAACATATGCAAATCTTCAAACAGTCTTGCGGCGGTCTTTTCTTCCGTACCGCCCGACTGAAGAATTTTCTTGGTAACAGGAAAAACTTTATCCTCGTTTTCACTGACAAATTCTTTTAAGTCAGCCCATCTTTCCGCAACATACGCACCGTCATAAAGAATTAACGCGGCATCATAAAACATTTTATAATCAATATATTCAACCTTAACTCCGAGTTTTTTTATACGTTCCGTTGCCGAATACCATTTAGCCCTATGAACCTCTGCGTTATCACCGAAAAATGTAGGTTCTTCCAAAGGAAGATATATTTTTTCGGGAAGTTTTTTACCTTTATCCTCATATTCTTTCGACCAAACACATTCCGCATCATAGCCTTTGGCATATTGATTGACTGTTTCGGTATCTTCAAGACTGTTTGCAAATACCGTCACACAGTCAAGACTTGCACAAGCCGGTACTACTCCGGATGTGGACCACGCACCCAATGACGGTTTAAAGCCTACAAGTGTATTTAGCATTGCGGGTACTCTTCCGGAGCCTGCCGTATCGGTACCGAGCGAAAACGCCGCCATACCCAAAGCAACCGACACCGCAGAACCCGAACTTGAGCCGCCGCTAATCATTTTATCGTCATACGCATTATGCACTTCACCGTACGGACTTCTTGTACCGACAAGTCCCGTTGCAAATTGGTCAAGATTTGTCTTTCCGACAGGGAACGCACCTGCGTCAATTAACTTCTGTACCACAAACGCACTTTTTTTCGGCATATACGAATATTCGGGGCAAGCCGCCGTTGTCGGAACGCCCTCAAGGTCGATATTATCCTTTATCGCGAACGGTATTCCCCACAGCGGTTTATCCTCACTTCTCGGCGGAAGTTTTGAGATATACTTTTCCATAAGCTCTCTTGAAGGAGCAACTATCCAAATATTCTTGTCCTTATTTTCTTCGGCTCTTTTCAAAATTTCATCGACAAGCTCGTAAGGTGTAAGTTCGTTATTGTCATACGCTTGATTTATCCATTTCAATGATAATTTCTTAGGAAAAAACTTCATTACTTATTCCTCCGTTTTTACAGCCGCAATCATCTGACCTGCGTCAACCTGTTGACTTGTCTTTATAAATACCTTTTCAATTACTCCGCTGTATTCACTTTCAATAGGGAATTCCATCTTCATACTTTCCAAAACGGCAACCGTATCGCCTTTCTTAACTTCCTGACCTTCTTCAATCAGGACTTTCCATACACTGCCCGGAATAGTTGCGTTAATCGGCTCACAGCCGTCAGGCAAAACATCATCTACGTGAGTATCTTCCGTTTCCGTATCCGATTCAAAATGGTCAAGTCCGTTTTCAATCCATCTCTGTCTTTATGCTTGGAATGATGCCTCTTGATGTGCCTTGAATTTTTGAGCGGACTCTTTGATACTTTCAAGATATTCCTTGTACTTACCCAAATTAAATGTAGTTTCCTCAATATCAATGTGGAATTTACCTCTCAGAAAATCATCTCTGTACTGTAAAATCTCATCGGCACTGCACGGATAAAATTTAAGTCTGTCAAAGAAATTCAAAAGCCACGGCTTACCTTTTTTGAAATACTCCGTTTCTCTTAACGGATTCCACATCTGAATTGTACGTCCGACAAACTGATAACCGCCGGGACCCTCCATACCGTATACGCAAAGGTATGCTCCGCCGATACCGACAGCGTTTTCAGGCGTCCAAGGTCTTGCCGGATTATACTTTGTCGTTACCATTCTGTGACGCGGGTCAACCGGTGTCGCAACCGGTGCGCCAAGATAAACGTCACCCAAACCAAGTACAAGATAATCTGCGTCAAACACAATATTCTGAACGTCCCCGATACTGTCAAGACCGTTAATTCTTCTGATAAATTCAGGGTTAGACGGACACCAAGGTGCATTCGGTCTTACCGTCTGCTGATAACGCTTTGCGGCAAGCTGTGTTTGCGGATCGTCCCATGAAAGCGGAAGTTTGATAATTCTTGATGGTACCGTTATATCGTCCAGCGATGAAAGGTTTGCATTTATTTCTTTTACTTTTTCACAAACTTCTCTCGCAGAAATTTTATTTACATCAAAATGTACTTGCAATGAACGAATACCCGGTGTCATATCAATTACAGGTAAATCCGATTTTTCGATTTCGTTCATAAGGATATGTACTCTGAAACGCAGTTCAATATCAAGCACCATATCGCCGTATTCAACAAGGATATTTTCTTCACCCTGCAATCTGATTTTGTAATCGGTATTGTCGTGTGTTCCCTCTGCCATAATCGAATATGACGCGTCAAGCTGAGCAGGCTTCGGAAGAACAACGTCCGTATAATCAAGATTGATATTTTTATCTTGATTTTTTCTTATAGTTTCGGCTTGTTCAAGGGTTAGAAGTTGGAAGTGAACTTTATCGCCCGGATGTAATTGACCGAGTTTCCACATTTCACCTTTTGCCGTTGTAACCGGGCAAACAAATCCGCCAAGCGACGGACCGTCAGGACCTAATAAAATCGACTGGTCGCCTGTAAGGTCAAGCGTACCGATTGCGTATGCGTTATCGTGTATATTTGACGGATGAAGTCCCGCTTCACCGCCGTCCTCTCTCACCCACTGCGGAACAGGTCCGTTAAGTCTGATACCCGTTCTTGCACTGTTAAAGTTTACGGTATATTCCGAACTTGTAAGTGTGTCAAGATATTCAGGTTTCAAATATTCATAAGTAGGCTGCGGGCCCGGCAAAACGCCGATAGTCCATGTATTATCAATCTTAGGAATATACTTACCGTCAAATGAATTAAAGTTATCTGCCTGACAATCCTCTGCAATATGAAGTACATCACCCATTCTCAATGCACGTCCGTTATGACCGCCGAATTTACCGTCACAGAATGTTGATGATGAACCCATAATCTTAGGTACGTCTATACCGCCCTTAACAAGAAGATATGTTCTCATACCTTTTGCGGCGGTTTTAAATTTAAGCTCTTGCATAGGTGACGCACTTATAACCGTGTACATCGGCACACTTTCACCGTCAAGCGTTGCCTGCATATCCGCACCTGTTATACAAAAACTTGCGGTCGTTCTGAATCTGTATGTACCGCCGCGCATTGTAAGCTCAATACCTGCCGTGTTAAGGTCGTTACCAAGCAATTTATTACCTATTTTAAAGCTGTACGCGTCCATAGCACCGCAAGGCGGTACACCGACAGTCCAGTACCCAATCATACCGTCAGCATCTTGTACCGTTGACTGAACACCGCCGTCAAGCACTTCAAGTGCATTTTCTTCAGCTTGAATTTACAATATAAGTGCAACAAGTAAAAAAATAATGACTCAAAGGGAA
>OKRZ01001103.1_pt1 | contig 21288 bp, 17 predicted proteins | sample 1601141 | NCBI WGS metagenome assembly OKRZ01 (sample SAMEA3541524, study PRJEB24748) | human gut metagenome | biome: human gut; feature: human-associated habitat; material: faeces | place: China | collected 2012
TTCCAAGGTATCTACATCGCTATGTATATAGTTGCATCGTACCCCCATGCGGGTCATATACGTAGTCAGCTCTTCCGCCATACGCTTGGTCAAGGTAGTCACCAAGACTCGTTCGTCTTTTGCCGAGCGCTGCGTGATCTCCTCCATCAAGTCGTCGATTTGGTTTAATGAAGGACGGACATCGATAATCGGATTCAACCCCTACAACGGCGAGTTCAAGAAAGTTTACCGCAAGGCCAAGCCCTACGACATCGAGAAATGGCAGGAGGCCATCGCCCTCGAACATGAAACGATGATCGCATCGCGCCAGATCGCCGCCGACATGGGACTCAACATGAAGATCGGCGACGTGGAATACCAGGGGGACAAGATCAAGGCTATTTTCTACTATATCGCCGACGAGCGTGTCGATTTTCGCGAACTGATCAAGGTCTTCGCCGAGCGGTTCCACATCCGCATCGAAATGAAGCAGATCGGCGCACGCCAGGAAGCCGGGCGCATCGGCGGGCTGGGTGCCTGCGGGCGCGAGCTGTGCTGCGCATCGTGGATGTCGAGCTTCTCGAGCGTCACGACGGGTGCCGCCCGTGCACAGGAGATTTCGCTCAATCCCCAGAAACTGGCCGGACAGTGCTCGAAGCTCAAATGCTGCATGATGTACGAATACGACACCTATGTCGACGCCCGCAAGGAGTTCCCGCGCCTGCGTGAGCCGTTGCAGGCCATCGACGGCGAATATTTCCTCGTCAAGAGCGACATCCTCGCCGGTACGATGACCTTCTCGTCGAGCAAGGATGCGATGGTCAATGTCACCACGCTGCCCGTGTCGCGCGTGCGCGAAATCATGGCACTGAACCGTGCAGGCAAGAAGGTCGACCAGCTGCAGCACGCCGACGACATCCGCCCGATAGCCGAGGAGCCGACCTACCGCTCCGAAGAGGACAGCATCACCCGTTTCGACTCGGCCAAACGGCGCAACAAGCGCGGCCGCAACCGGGGCAAACAGAACGGACAGGAGGGGCAGAACGGACAGCCTTCCCAGGAAACAGGACAGGAGCGCCGCCAGGCTCAGCCGGGGCAGCAGCCCCAGCAGGAGCGCCCCGAACGCCGCCAGCGGCGCAGCGACCGTTCCCGCAACGGGGAGAACCGTAACGGGGAAGGCCGCAGCAACGAGAACCGGAACAACGGGGAGGGCCGCAACGGCGGTGACCGCCGCAACGGGAACCGCAATGAGGCAGCTCCCCGCAACAATGGCAACGGCAACAACGGAGGCAACAACGGCGCAGAGGGCAATACAAACGGCGGGGAACGCCGCGAAGGTGGCAACAGGCGCAACAACCGCAACCGCCGCCGTCCGGGAGGCGAACGCCGCGAAGGGAGCAGCGACAACGGCAGCGGAAGCAACGGGGGTTCAAACGAATAGACGGTGATACGGGCACGTGACATAGCGGCACGTCGCGCAGCAGCCGGAACGCTTCGGCAGACGGCCGGCATTCCGGGTAGCACTGCCACGCAGGCCGGCGCAATGCAGCCCTGTACGACACAACCCGGCACAACGTGGTTCCATACGCCGAGGTCGGGCAGGGCAGCGTCCGGCACAGCCGCATACCGGGATCGGACGGGCAGCGCATTCCGGAAAGTCCGTCGGGCAGTACTCCTTTCCACCGCGGCCTTTGCCGCAGGCTGCGTGTCACCCCACGGAGCCGCGGTGACCGATGTGAATGCCTCGGGCTGGGACGCACCCGCCGCCATCGTCTTCACCAACACCGATACGACGACGCTGCGTGACATGGATTTGTTCCTGCGCTACGACGACCGCATGGATGAAGACACGCTGACGGTACGCATAGCAGTCGTCACACCCGATTCGCTCCGGCACGAAGAGGCTTTCCGGCTCGCACTCCCGGCCGCGCACACTCCGGCCGCCCTGTCGCGCGAGGCCGACCTCCCCTATCGCCGCCGCATCCGTTTCGCCCGCACGGGCGACTACTGCATAACCGTCACACCCGGCCGCCCGGTGAAGGGCATCGAGGCCGTCGGCATAAATATCGTAAAAAGCGAATAAGAGACAACAATGGGCAAGGACAAGCTCCGCAAGTTCCGCGAGAACCTGACTTTCGACTGTTTCATACAACCCGAATTCGACGAGGTATTCCGTTGCGACCACCCGCTCAAAGGGCATTGGCGCAGCGACTTTTTCCATAACGACAACCCGATCGTACTCGAATTGGGCTGCGGCAAGGGCGAATATACCGTAGCGCTGGCCGAGCGCAACCCGTCGCGCAATTTCATCGGCATCGACATCAAGGGTGCACGCATGTGGCGGGGCGCCAAAACCGCCACCGACCGCAAGATGCCCAACGTGGGGTTCCTGCGCACGCGCATCGAGTTTATCAACGGCCTGTTCGCCGAGGGCGAGGTCGACGAGATATGGATCACCTTCCCCGACCCGCAACTCAAGAGCCGCCGGGCGAAGAAACGCCTCACCTCGCCGCTTTTCCTCGGATATTACGCCCACATACTGTCCCCGGGCGGATGGATCAACCTCAAGACCGATTCGAAACATCTTTTCGGCTATACGAACGAGGTGGTGCGCCGCTACGGCCTGCCGTGCGAAGTCTCGAACGCCGACATCTACGGCACGGGCTACGCCGACGAGGTGCTGTCGGTTAAGACCGCCTATGAAAAACGATTCCTCGAAATGGGGCTTCCGATCACCTACACCCGTTTTTCGCTCGCCGGGCGCCATAAATTCCCGTGGTTCGACTGGGAAGAGGACGAGAAGGCGGAGAAGGACAACGAAGAGGCACGGCTGGGTTAGCACGCCGAACAGAGAAGGGTGGTTGTAGCCGCATCGCCTGTAAGGAATAGATAAGGTTCGACACCTCACCCCATACCCGGGACTCTTTACGCACCCCGCATTTTTTGCCGCATAGAGTCATTTGCCCGATCTACCCCATGCCCGGAGCTGGTTACGCACCCCGTAGTTTTGCCCGGGTAGAGCCATTTACCCGATCCCCGCATCCCCCCCTTCTGCGGGGATTTCCATATCCGAGCCCCGGTTACCGCAACCCGCCGCTCCTCTTCCCGGTAGCCTCCAGGCTTCCGAGTTCCCGCGACTCCCGATCACGCCCTCCCGCCATTCGGCAGGGCCCGCACCTGCGGATCCAGCAGCCCCATCCGCCATGCCGACATACGGTCACGGCCTGCTCCTCCGTCCTGCCTCCGGTGTCTATTTCGCCCTTACCTTCGCAGCCACCTCCCTGCGACGCCCCGGATCAGGCCTGCCCCATCCCTATCTCCGCCCCTTTCTCCGCCCGCCTCGGCTCTCCCGACGCCTCGTCCCGACCCAGTGCTGCATACTCCGCAATCAAATGCTTATCTTATAAACATAGGTACGATCCCCTCCCGCACCATTCTACTAATTTTTTAGAAGGAAAATTTGCATATCTAAAAATTTAGTAGTAAACTTGCAACAGGAACTAAAAAAGCGCTTTTTTGATATGGATAAGAAATTAACGGAACTCACACGCGGCGAAGAGGAGATCATGCAGATACTCTGGAGGCTGGGCGATGTGGTGGTCAACGAAATCATCGCCCAGACAAAAGAACCCCGCCCGAAATACACCACGGTCGCAACCTTCCTCAAAATCCTCGAAAACAAAGGTTTCGTCAACCACACGCCCGAGGGCAAAAGCCACCGCTACTATCCGGCCGTAAGCCGCGAAGAGTACGCACGCGGGGTCATGTCGTCGGTACTGTCGTCCTATTTCGACGGCTCGCTGGCACAGATGGTTTCGTTCTTCTCGCGCCATGAGGACATCTCGGTCACGGAGATGGAGGAGATTCTCCAAATCATGCAGAACGCCCGCAAATAATCGCCCGCTCCGCCCCAAGCCCTTACGACCATGAAAACGCTGGCCATATATGCCCTCGAAGTCCTCGCATGCAGCGGCGTGCTGTTAGCGGCCTACACCATCCTGCTCGACCGCAGGGTGAAATTCCGCTGGTGCCGCCTGTACCTGCTTGCCTCGACGGCCGCAGCCGCACTGATCCCCCTGCTACGCATCCCCGTATGGCCGGGGCAGGTCATCGTGGCGACCCCGACCGTAACTGCGCCCGACCTCGCTGACTGGACGGCCGAAGTGCTGCCCGACGCCGAGGCGCACGCCATCACGCCCGGGCATCTGTGCCTGGGGCTTTACCTGGCAGGCGCAACCCTGATCCTCGGCATCATGTTGTGGCAGATATTCCGTATCCGGCGCCTGCGGCGCGGCGCGGAGGTCACCCGCACGGGCAAATACAGGATCGTGCGCACGCAGCAGGAGATCGCTTCGTTCTCGTTCTTCCGCACAATCTACATATGGGCCGCAACCCCCGCCGCGGAAATGGGGGCGATCCTGGCCCACGAATCGAGCCACATAGCCCACCGCCACTCCCTCGAGCGGATCGTCATGGAAACCATGAAAGCCGCCCTGTGGTGGAACCCCTTCGTATGGATAGCCGCACGGCGGCTGACCGAGGCCGAGGAATTCGAGGCCGACAGCGACGTGCTCACGAGCGGCTACGACAGGGCCGAATACATGCAAACGATCTTCAAGCAGCTTTTCGGTTATAGTCCGGAAATAGCCAACGGGCTGCGTAACTCACTTACTAAAAAACGCTTTAAAATGATGACTACGCAGACAAAAAGCAGGCACAGCCTGCTCCGGCTGGCAGGTATACTGCCAGCCCTGATCGGGCTCCTGTGCGCATTCTCTTTCACTACGCGCGCCGCAGTGATCGTCGCCCCGGCAACCGGCACCGGTATCGAAACCGCTCCCGGGCAGGAAACACAGAATGCCGGAGATGAAAAAAAAGACAAGACACGCAGCGTGTCGATAGAGGTTCGGAGCAAGGACAAAGGAGCGCTCTCCGGGGCCATCGTACAGGTCATAGGCACGACGCAGGGCACCGTGACCGATACGGACGGGCATGCCGAGATCGCCGTCCCGGGCGGCAGCAAACTCATGATAAGCTATCCCGGCTACGAACCGGCGACGGTCGATACGAAGCAGCATAGCCAAAAGGAGGCCAGCGTCGTCGTGTTGCTCCGAACTGAAAACAAGGCCGCAAGCTCGTCAAACCAAGGAGCGGCAACCACCGAAAAACAGGTCGCCGTAACGGTACTTAAGGACGGCGAACCCCTGCCCGGAGCAGTGATAACGATAAAGGATACGCAAAAGGGCGTTGTCACCGATAAATCGGGACATGCGGAAATCTACGCTCCGCAGGGATCAATACTCACAGTCACCTACGTCGGTTGCAAACCCTACCTGCTGGAGGTCGGAGAGGCAGCCCGTCAGTTTGCCGGGATCCCGCTGGAATCCGAAACCCCGGGGACACCGGTGCTTTCGGCCGAGATCGGCAAACCGCTCTGGGTGGTCGACGGGATCGAGGTGGCCCCCGATTTCATAAACAAGCTCGATCCGAACCGCATCGAAAACATAACGGTACTCAAAGACCAATCCGCCGTAGCGACCTACGGGCAGGAAGCCCGCAACGGCGTGGTAATCATAACGACCAAAGGTGATACGGCCCTGCCCGCCAGACCGGAGAACGCCCGCCAGGAGCATGGAAAAGCCACAACACAGGCTGAGGCACACGACGAAGCGATCCGCGAAACCGGGGAAACGGAGGACGACCAGCCGTTCCTGATCGCCGAGACCATGCCCTTGTTCCCGATGCAAGAGGGCGGCAACCCGGGATACGGTGACCTCAACACTTTTCGCGCATGGGTGCAGAAAAACATAAAATACCCCGCCGAGGCATTCAGGAACGGGGAACAGGGGCGTGTCGTACTGTCGTTCGTCGTCGAAAAGGACGGCTCGGTAAGCAATATCCAGATACTTCAGACGCCGGGCAAGGCATTCTCGGAAGAGACGCGGCGCGTCGTCGCAGCTTCGCCCAAATGGAAACCGGGCGAACAGCGCGGCGAAAAGGTGCGTGTGAGATATACGCTGCCCGTTGATTTCAGAATAACTGCTACGGCACAGGACACTAAGACCAGTGAAAACAAAGGCTCCGGGGAAGAGCCGTTCCTGGTGGTGGATCCCCCGCCGCAATTCAACGGCGGCGACATCGGCGAGTTTCGCCGGTGGGTACAAATGAACGTGAAATACCCGGCGGAAGCCCTCGGCAAAAACATTTACGGGAAAGTCCTGGTCACGTTCGTCATCGAGAAGGACGGCTCGGTGGGCAATGCCGAAATATTCAAATCGCCCGATAAATCCCTTGCGGACGAGGTACTGCGCGTCATCGGCAAATCCCCGAAATGGACGCCCGGCAAACAGCGCGGAGAGGCCGTACGCGTAAAATTCGGCATGCCGGTAGACTTCGCTGTCCAGACATCCGAAGGCATCCTCCACGACAAGGACACCGCACAGCGGGAAGGGGACATGGAAGAGATTTTAGTAGTCGGCTATGGCACCCAAAAAAAGTAGGCTTTCCGAAGCATCGCACCAACCATAAGCAGCAAACGGCGTCCACCCCGAGTTCAGTGGACGCCGTTTGTATTTAATACGGGGCGGAACCGGAGCCGTTTGCCGCCGGGCGGCGCAGCAATTCTCCGAAACAGCATCACCCGTGCAGGCAGGGCGTAATTCCCGGCCCCCGTTCACCGGACAATGGCATGACCTTCCGGTGGGGCCGCACCGGACGCGCTGCACAAAAATGGCTACTCCTTCCCGAGCAGCGCCATGACCCGCCGGGCAAGTTGCGTGTTGTCCATTATCCCAGCAATACGCCCCGCACCCGTACCATAAAGGTAAACGGGGACGTAGGTCGCCGTGTGGCTTTTGGATCCGAAAACATATCGGATACCGCTCTCGGAGCGGGTAAAATCACCGTCGCAGCTCGGGATGGCGAGCCCCCCGGTTTCATGGTCGGCCGTCACTACGACCAGCGTCCCCGGCGTGCGGTCGGCAAAGTCCATCGCCGCAGCCACGGCACGCTCGAAATCGCGCATTTCGGCCAGTATCTTCTCCGCATCGTTACCATGCGACGCCCCATCAATAAGTGACCCTTCGACCATCAGCACAAAACCGCGGCCGACCGAGTCGGCATTGTGGGAGAGTATTTCCAGTGCCTTCTGCGTGGCGCAGCGTAGGTAATCTTCGCGCCGGATCGTCTTCGGGATATTTTCATCGGTCACGGCACACAGCAACCGTCCCGCACGAACCGGCTCCGCCTCTTCGAGCGAACCGGCGACCGCATAGCCGCGGCGGCCGAACGCATCTCGATACGAACCGCCCTCGGAGGACTCCTTTTCGAGCCGCCTGCCAGCACCTATGAGCACGTCGATATTGCTCGCCAGCAGGTCGCGCGTAATGGCCTTTTCGTCGCCACGATCCGGGACATGCGCATAAAACGCCGCAGGGGTGGCATGCTGGAGATGGCATTTCACGGCAATCCCCGCAGGCATCCCTTCGGCCACGGCCCACTCGATGACCGACTGCAGACGCCCGCCCCGGGGATCCAGCCCCAACGTACCGTTATTCGTCTTGCTCCCACATGCCAGCGCCGTCCCCGCAGCCGCGGAATCCGTCACCCGGTTGTTGGCCGAATAGGTCGAGATCAGGGCAATACCCTGTGCCCGGTCGAAAGCCGTCGGGGCATAGCCGCCTTCGACGGCGAGCATCGAAACATGCGCCAGGCCCATGCCGTCGCCGATCATATAAATCACATTGCGAACACTGTCGACGGGTTCCGCAGCCGCTGCGCGGCCTGCACCGAGCAGGCACAACGCCAGAAACAAAAATGCTTTCTTCATATCCCTGTGCAAAGATAACAGGAATCTGCCAACTTTTTACTACATTTACACCACTTTAACCACCTTGCAACATGGATGTAAAGATCGCCCCCGACTGGAAAGAGCTGCTCGCTCCCGAATTCGAGAAACCTTATTTCGCCGCCCTTACGCAATTCGTACGGCAGGAATATGCCACGCACCGCATCTACCCGCGCGGCAGCAATATCTTCCGGGCCTTCGACAAATGCCCCTTCGACAAACTGAAGGTCGTCATCATCGGCCAGGATCCCTACCACGGCCCCGGACAAGCCAACGGGCTCTGCTTCTCGGTAGGCGACGGCGTGCCGTTCCCACCCTCGTTGCAAAACATCTTCAAGGAGGTTTCCGACGACACCGGGACACCCATCCCCCCGACGGGCAACCTCGACCGCTGGGCCGAGCAGGGAGTACTGCTCCTGAACGCCGTGCTGACCGTCCGCGCCCACGAGGCAGCCTCGCACGCCGGGCATGGGTGGGAAACCTTCACCGACGCCGTGGTACGCGCCATCGCCCAGCGCAAGCAGGGTATCGTCTACATGCTCTGGGGCAGCTACGCACAGAAAAAAGGGGCCATCGCCGACCCGCAGCGCAACTGCATACTCAAGGCCGTGCATCCCTCGCCGCTGTCGGTCTACCGCGGGTTCTTCGGCTGCCGCCATTTCTCGCGCGCCAACGAATACCTCCGCAGCGTGGGGCAGGAACCCATCGTGTGGTAAATCCGGGATAGCCCCGCGCCCACAAACCGAAACGATGACTACAAAAGAGATACGCACCGATTCCCTGCGGGCATGGCTGCTTGCGGCACGTCCCAAGACTCTGACCGGAGCCGCCGTCCCGGTGATGCTGGGCTGCGGCCTTGCGGCGGCGGACGGCGGGTTCGTCCTCTTGCCCGCGGTACTCTGCCTCGCATTCGCCTTGCTGATGCAGATCGACGCCAACCTGATAAACGACCTGTGGGATTACCTGAAAGGCTCCGACGGAGAAGACCGCCTGGGGCCTGAACGCGCCTGCGCCCAGGGGTGGATCACCCCGAAGTCCATGCGGCGGGGCATCGCCGCCACTACTCTCGCCGCCTGCGCCGCGGGCTGCGGGCTCATCGCCTACGGAGGCTGGTGGCTCATCGCCGTCGGCGCCGCCTGCGTCCTCTTCGCATTCCTCTACACGGCCGGGCCCTATCCGCTGGCCTACCACGGCTGGGGCGACATGCTCGTATTGCTTTTCTTCGGATTCGTCCCCGTCGGCTGCACGTACTACGTCCTCTGCGGCGGCTGGACATGGCAGGTGGCGGTCGTCGCGGCAGCCTGCGGCCTGGTGATCGACACACTGCTGATGGTCAACAACTACCGTGACCGCGAGCAGGATGCCCGCAGCGGCAAACGGACGCTCGTCGTCCGCCTGGGCGAACGGGCAGGACAACGGCTCTACCTGCTGTCGGGATTCGCCGCCGCAGCGCTCTGCCTCGGGCTTTGGGGCGACGGGCGGACATGGGCGGCACTCCTGCCGCTGCTCTACCTGCCGCCGCATGTCGCTGCATGGCGCCGCATGATACGGATCGGCCGCGGCCGCGAACTGAACGCCGTCCTGGGCGCCACGTCACGCAATATCCTGTTGTTCGGCCTGCTGCTCACACTCGGATTGTTGCTGTAAGGGGAAGCGAAAGGCACAAAAAAATCCCGGACTAACTGATTTAGTCCGGGATTTTACGACGACAATACCGTTTACCCAAGATAGGATTTCAGCAGTTTCGACCGCGACGAGTGGCGCAGGCGGCGGATCGCCTTCTCCTTGATCTGGCGCACGCGTTCGCGCGTCAGGTCGAATTTCTCGCCGATCTCCTCGAGGGTCATCTCCGACGTCCCGATACCGAAGAAATACTTGATGATGTCGCGTTCACGTTCCGTAAGGGTCTCGAGCGCACGGTCGACCTCGGTCGAAAGCGACTCGTTGATCAGCCCCCTGTCGGCATTGGGCGAATCGGGGTTCACCAGCACGTCGAGCAGCGAGTTGTCCTCGCCGTCGGCGAACGGGGCATCGACCGAGACGTGGCGGCCGGCGACACGCAGCGTGTCGGTGACCTTCTCCTTGGGGAGTTCCAACTCCGTGGCCAGTTCCTCGGGCGACGGGGTGCGCTCATGCTCCTGCTCGAAGCGGGCGAATGCCTTGTTGATCTTGTTGAGCGACCCCACCTGGTTGAGCGGCAGGCGCACGATGCGCGACTGCTCGGCCAAAGCCTGAAGGATCGACTGGCGAATCCACCATACGCCATACGAGATGAACTTGAAGCCGCGGGTTTCGTCGAACTTCTCGGCAGCCTTGATAAGGCCCAGGTTACCTTCGTTGATCAGGTCGGGAAGGCTCAGTCCCTGGTTCTGGTATTGCTTGGCTACGGAGACCACGAAGCGCAGATTGGCTTTGGTCAGTTTCTCCAGGGCTTCCTGGTCTCCCTTCTTGATTCGTTGGGCGAGTTCCACCTCCTCTTCGACCGTGATGAGCTCCTCCTTGCCGATCTCCTGCAAGTACTTGTCCAGCGAAGCGCTCTCGCGGTTGGTGATGGACTTTGTAATCTTTAATTGACGCATGTTCTTATTTAACTTCCTAAAAAATTAGCTTCTCAAACAAAACCCGCCCGGGTCGTCCTGCTATTCCACAAGCACGTAGCTTGCAGCACGGCCGTTGGGATAGATACCGTCGATCGAACGCACCTTGTCGGTCATGCGCTCCATGTCGGAGAGCGAGTAGACCGGACGGTCGTTGATGTGGGTAATCACAAATCCCTGCTTAACGCGGGCGCGGGCCAGAATTCCGTCGGCCTTGATGCCGACCACCTGCACGCCGCCCTTGATATCGAGCTCACGGCAGAGTTTGGCGCCCGCATCGGCGAACTTACCTCCGAGAACCTCGACCATATCGACGTCTTCTTTGGTAATTAATTCCGTTTTACCTGCTTTATTACGCAATGTAACGTCAATTTGTTTCACCTTGCCGTCTCTTTTTACCGATAATTTAACCTTATCGTTGGGTCGGCGGCGACCGATCTGCTCGGAGAGCGTCGCATTGTCGTTGATCTTCACGCCGTCGATGTCCAGGATGACGTCGCCCTTGCGGATACCGGCCTCCGAAGCCGAACCGCCTTCGACGACGCTGCTGACATAGGCGCCGCCCAGTTCCTTGATGCCGGTCTCCTCACCCATGTTGTCGATGAAGTCCTGGTCGACGATGCCATAGCGGATTCCCAGCAGCGCACGCTGCACGATGCCGTACTCCTTCAGGTCGACGACCACCTTGCGGACGATCGACTCGGGGATGGCGAACGAATAACCCACGTAGCTGCCCGTCTGCGATTTGATCAGCGTGTTGATACCCACCAGTTCGCCGTGCGTATTGACCAGCGCACCGCCCGAATTGCCCGGGTTCACCGCGGCATCGGTCTGGATGAAAGCCTCGATGCTGAAATCGTTGGGAATCACGCCCAGGTTACGCGCCTTGGCGCTCACGATGCCGGCCGTGATGGTCGATTGCAGGTCGAAAGGCGAACCGATCGCCAGCACCCACTCGCCCAGGCGCAGTGCGTCCGACGAACCGAACGGCACGGTCGGCAGGTCGGCGGCCTCGATTTTCAGCAGCGCAAGGTCGGTCGCCGAGTCCTTGCCGATGAGCTTGGCCTCGAACGTGCGGCCGTCGTTGAGCTTCACTTTGAGCTTCGAGGCCCCGTCCACGACGTGGTTGTTGGTGACGACATAGCCGTCCTCGGAGATGATGACACCCGAACCGCCGGCACGCTGCTCGCGGAACTGCGGCCCTTCGTCATACCCCTGCGGGATACCGAAGAACTCCAGGAACGGGTCGTAACCCCGGCGCCGGGGCATCTCCACCTGCTGCACGGCCTCGATGTTGACGACGGCTTTCACCGCGTTCTCGGCGGCGTACGTCAGGTCGGGGTACTGCTCGGCCTGGTATGACGTAAAATGTGTTCCCAGCGCGGGCGTACGTTCCACCTCACGCTCGATATATTGCACCGAACCCTCGCGGGGCGCGGCAACTTTCCAAGCCGTAAATCCGCCTGCTGCGGCCGACACGGCAACTACTCCTAAAATTAAAAATGCCTTTTTCATAATCACTAATTGGTTCAATAAATTAATCAGAGGCAACTTCCGCCATAGGCTATTAATTTTTTATTTCGTAGGACAAACGAACTAAAACGTCCGGTTAGTATGCGGATATAGGCAAAAATCGGGACATCCGCGCCGAATGTCCCGATCTGCCGTGTCCCGGAGCGTTACAGCCCGAACTCTTTACGGATGCAATCCACCGCGTCGAGCTTCTCCCATCCGAAATACTCGATCTCGCGTTCCACTTCGCGGCCGTTCTCCCAGACCTTCTCGACCTGCTTATAAGGACGGTTGCCGAAATGCCCGTAGGAAGCCGTAGCCTCGAAGATCGGGTTCTTCAGCCCGAAGCGTTTCACGATCGCGGCGGGGCGCAGGTCGAAAAGCCTGCCGATGCGGCGGGCGATTTCGCCGTCGGTCATCCCCTCCAGCGCCGCGGGGCGGGGCGAACGATAGGTGTCTACGTAGATCGACAGCGGCTGGGCGATGCCGATGGCATAGGATAACTCGACGAGCACTTCGTCGGCGACGCCTGCCGCCACCAGGTTCTTGGCGATGTGCCGGGCGGCATAGGCCGCCGAGCGGTCTACCTTCGACGAGTCCTTGCCCGAAAATGCCCCGCCGCCGTGTGCGCCGCGGCCACCGTAGGTATCGACGATGATCTTGCGCCCCGTGAGGCCGGTGTCGCCGTGGGGGCCGCCGATCACGAACTTGCCCGTGGGATTGACGTGCAGGATGTAGTCGTCGCCGATCAGACCGGCCAGCTTGTCGCCGGCACGCTCCAGGCGCGCCTTGACGCGCGGGATGAGGATCGTGCGCACATCCTCGCGGATGCGCTCCTGCATCCGCTCCTCGGCCTCTTTCTCCGTGAGGCCGTTGCCGGGCAGGATGAACTCGTCGTGCTGCGTCGACACCACGATGGTATGCACACGCAGCGGTTTGTTCGTCTGTTCGTCATACTCGATCGTCACCTGCGACTTGGAATCGGGACGCAGGTAGGTCATCGCCTCGCCTTCACGGCGGATGACGGCCAGCTCCTTGAGGATGACGTGCGAGAGGATCAGCGTCGCAGGCATCATCTCGCGGGTTTCGTTGCAGGCATAGCCGAACATGATGCCCTGGTCGCCGGCGCCCTGGTCTTCCTCGGCGGCACGCACGACGCCCTGGTTGATGTCGGACGACTGCTCGTGGATGGCCGACAGGATACCGCACGAATTGCAGTCGAACTGGTACTCGCTCTTCGTATATCCGATGCGGTTGATGACGCGGCGCGCCACGCCCTGCACGTCGACATAGGCATCCGAACGCACTTCACCCGCCACGACCACCAGCCCGGTGGTGCACAGCGTTTCGCAGGCGACCTTCGAATTGGCATCGCGGCGCAGGAATTCGTCGAGGATGGCGTCGGAAATCTGGTCTGAAACTTTATCGGGGTGCCCCTCGGACACCGATTCCGATGTAAACAAAAAGCCCATTGTATACATTGTTTTATGGTATCGCATACTTCCCCCGGCCGATAGCCCGGAGCGGCCGCACCCACGGCTTACAGCCGTGCTGAAAAGGCTACGCTCCCTGAATCCCCTCCCCGGAGGGGACTTGGCGATACCACACAAAATAACCGGTACCGACAAACGGCTGACGTGGGCATGCAATTACCCGGTAAATAAATAAAAACGTATAAAATGGGAAAAATTGGCTGTTGGAATAAAAAATAAGCTGTTTTAGCGATTTTTTATTGTGGTTGCAATCAGTCAAATCTTTCCACATCTCCCCGCTTGACAGGCGGGACTGCAAAGATACGCAGGATTTTCACAATATGCAAAAAAAACATACCTTTGCATCCGACAATTCTTAACACACCGTATATGAAAAGATTTTTCCTCGCCGCACTGCTCCTGTTCGCCGCCGTGGCCTTCACGGGCTGCGACAACGATGACGACGACCTGTACGACACGCTCTCGGGGAGAGTCTGGGCGGGCGACCTGGGATTCTACCAGGACGGACGCATCCCTCTGGACAGCTATGTCTATTTCGGGGCGGACGGCTTCGGTACCGACGAGCTCCGCTACGCCGACACGGGGCGTTACCTCGACACGCTCAACATCCAGTGGGACGCCTACGACGACAAAATCTACATCAGCTACGGGCGGGCCGATTACCCGCGCGAACTGCGCAACGTATACATCCGCCGGGGCAGGCTGACAGGCGAACTTTTCATCGACGGGCAATACTACGACCGGATCACGCTCTACATGCAGTAATACAGCGGCACCTAATTATATATATAATGCTCCCCGGATCCTTGCTGAATCCGGGGAGCGTTTTTACGGAACGGCAGGTGCAATTCCTGCTGCGGGAGGTTCCGGCCCACGGTATCCGGACATGGCAAGGCCTTGCAAACAAGGCCCCGAATATGATTTCGGGGCCTTGTTCATTACGTATTTATCCGGCTCCCCGCATTCTACGGCGCAGGGAACCCGGACGATTATCTGCCGAGCAATTTCTTGACCTCGGCCGCCACCGTGGCACCGTTATAGCCGAACTTCTCGTCGAGCACCGTGTAGGGAGCCGACCAGCCGAAGTGGTCGAGGCCGTGGATCATGCCCTTCTCGCCCACAAGACCCATCAGGTTCACCGGAAGTCCCGATGTCAGGCCGTAGCGGACGACGCCGGCAGGCAGGATGCCCTCCTGATAGGATTTGGGCTGGTCACGGAACAGGCCCTCGCTCGGGACATTCACCACGCGCACCGAAATACCTTCGGCAGCAAGCAATTCGGCCCCTTCGACAAGCGTAGCGACCTCCGAGCCGGTAGCCACCATGACGACCTCGGGTTTAGCCGAATCCATCACCACGTAACCGCCCTTCGAAACCTGCGCGGCCTCTTCGCGGCGGCTCGTACCCAATGCCGGCAGCGTCTTGATGTTCTGGCGCGAGAGCACGAGCGCCACGGGGCGATGCTCCTCGACGGCCAGCTTCCAGGCCATGACCGTCTCGTCGCCGTCGGCTGGACGCAGCACAAGCATCGAACGCTCGTCGTGATGGTTCTTCAGGTGCTCCATCAGGCGTATCTGGGCTTCATGTTCGACGGGCTGGTGCGTCGGGCCATCCTCGCCCACGCGGAACGAGTCGTGTGTCCAGACATAGATCACGTGCAGGCGCATCAGCGCGGAAAGGCGCACGGCGGGTTTCATGTAGTCCGAAAAAACAAAGAAGGTGCCGCAGGCCGGGATCACGCCCCCGTGCAGCGCCATGCCGTTCGCCACGCAGGCCATCGTCAGCTCCGAGACGCCCGCCTGGAAGAACTTGCCGCTGAAATCGCCCTTCGTGAAAGCCTTGGTCTTCTTGAGGAAACCGTCGGTCTTGTCCGAATTGGAGAGGTCGGCCGAAGCCACGATCATATTTTCGATCTTCTCGGCAAAGACGCCCAACACCGTGGCCGACGCCGCACGCGTCGCAACGCCTGCCTTTACCTCGATGGACTTGTAGTCGATCTCGGGCAGGTGCCCCGAGAGGAACATGTCGAGCTTGCGGGCCAGCTCGCCGTGCTCGCCGCGCCACGTCTTCTCGACCCCGGCCTGGCGGGCAGCCCATGCACGGAGCGCTTCGCGGCGCTCTGCAAAGGCCTCGCGGCTCTCTTCGAACACGGCGAACGGGTTTTCAGGATCGCCCCCGAGGTTTTTCACCGTGGCGGCGAAATCGGCGCCTGCCGCCGTAAGCGGCTGCCCGTGGGTCGATACCTTGTCCTCGAAACTCCCGCCGTCGGTAGTGCGGGCACCCTTGCCCATGATCGTATGGCCGATGATGAGCGTCGGGCGTTCCGTTTCGGAATTGGCCGCCACGAGCGCCTCGCGGATTTCATTGATATTGTGCCCATCGACCGACAGTACGTTCCAGCCCCAGGCTTCGTATTTCATGGCCACGTTCTCGGTGTCCACCTCATCGACCTTGGTCGAGAGCTGGATGTTGTTCGAATCGTAGTACATGATGAAGTTGCTCAACCCCAGATGCCCTGCGATGCGTCCCACGCCCTGCGAGATCTCCTCTTCGACGGCGCCGTCGGAGATGTAGGCATAGGTCTTGTGCGCCATCCACTCGCCGAAGCGGGCCGCCATGAACCGCTCCGCGATGGCGGCGCCCAGCGCCATGGCATGTCCCTGCCCGAGCGGGCCCGAGGTATTCTCCACACCGCGCATCACGTCCACCTCGGGGTGGCCGGGCGTCACGCTGCCCCACTGGCGCAGCGATTGCAGGTCTTCGGTCGTATAGTATCCCGCCAGCGACAGCACCGAGTAGAGCATCGGCGACATATGCCCCGGATCGAGGAAGAAACGGTCACGGTAGGGGTAAGCCATGTTATCGGGGTCGTAACGCAGGAACTCGGTATAGAGCACCGTCACGAAGTCGGCACCGCCCATGGCGCCGCCGGGATGCCCCGATTTGGCTTTCTCGACCATGGCGGCCGAAAGGATACGGATATTGTCGGCCACACGGGTCAGTTTGGAATTGGTAGATGACATATCAGTCTGTGGTTTTATGGTTTTGTCTTAGGGTTCTCGCTGCAAAAGTAATAAAAAAGATATTATCCAACCTGTTTTAACTCCAAAATATTTGCTTTTTCTATCTTTTTCTTTGCATAAGGCAAAGTAACGGTAAATTTCCGCACATCCGTCGAGGGAATGTCGAACATCGTATCCATCATGATCGCCTCGCAGATCGAGCGCAGGCCGCGGGCGCCGAGCTTGAATTCGACGGCCTTGTCGACGATGTAGTCCAGCACCGCCTCGTCGAACGAGAGCTTCACGCCGTCCAGCTCGAACAGGCGCTTGTACTGTTTGACGATGGCATTCTTCGGCTCGGTGAGGATCGAGCGCAGCGCCTCGCGCGAAAGCGGCTGCATGTAGGTCAGCACCGGGAGACGGCCCACCAGTTCGGGAATCAGCCCGAAGGACTTGAGATCCTGCGGCGTGATGTACTGCATCAGGTTGCCGCGGTCGATCCGGTTGGCATTCAGGCGCCCGTATCCCATGGCGCGGGTGTTCAGACGCTGGGCAATCTTCTTCTCCACGCCGTCGAACGCACCCCCGCAGATGAAGAGGATATTGCGCGTGTCGACCTGGATGAACTTCTGCTCGGGGTGTTTGCGCCCGCCCTGGGGCGGTACGTTCACCACCGTCCCTTCGAGTATCTTCAGCAGCGCCTGCTGCACGCCCTCGCCCGAGACGTCGCGCGTAATCGAGGGGTTGTCGCCCTTGCGCGCGATCTTGTCGATCTCGTCGATGAAAACGATGCCCCGCTCGGCCTGCGCCACGTTGTAGTCGGCGACCTGCAGCAGCCGCGAAAGGATGCTCTCGACATCCTCGCCCACATAGCCCGCCTCGGTCAGCACGGTGGCATCGACGATCGTGAAGGGCACCTTGAGCAACCTGGCGATCGTGCGTGCCATGAGCGTCTTGCCCGTACCGGTGGGCCCCACGAGGATGATGTTCGACTTGTCGAGCTCGATGTCGTCGTCCTTGGGGGCGTAAAGCAGCCGTTTGTAGTGGTTGTAGACCGCCACCGCCATATAGCGCTTGGCGTCGTCCTGTCCGATGACATACTGGTCGAGGAATTCCTTGATCTGCGCCGGCTTGAGCAGCTCCTCCATCTTGAGGGGCGCCGCGGCGGCACGCCGCTGCTCCGAGGCCACGTCGTTCTCGACGATGATCTTATAGCCGTTCTCGATACATTTGTTGCAGATATTGGCACCGTCCATGCCCTGGAACATGATCTCCACATCCCCGCGCTTGGCACCGCAGAACGAGCAGCTGTCGCCGCCCGTTCCGCCCCGATGGTTATTGTTGTTCTTATTCTGCGCCATCACTTCCCACGTTTTGAAAGAACCTCGTCGATCAGCCCGTACTCCTTCGCCTCGCGGGCCGAAAGCCAGTAATCGCGGTCGGCGTCCTTCTCGATCTTCCTGACCGAAACGCCCGAATGCGCTGCGAGTATCTCGTACAGCTCGCGCTTGGTCTTCATGATCTCACGCGCCGTGATCTCGATATCCGACGCCTGTCCCTGCGCCCCGCCCAGCGGCTGGTGGATCATCACCCGCGAATGGGGCAGCGCCGAGCGTTTACCCTTGGCGCCGGCGGTCAGGAGCACGGCGCCCATCGAGGCCGCCAGCCCGGTGCAGATGGTCGCCACGTCGGAATTGACGAGCTGCATGGTGTCGTAAATACCCAATCCGGCCGAAACCGACCCGCCGGGCGAATTAATATATATCTGTATGTCCTTTTCGGGATCGACAGATTCGAGGAAGAGCAACTGTGCCTGGATGATATTGGCCGCGTCGTCGTAGATCGGCGCGCCGAGGAAGATGATGCGATCCATCATCAGGCGCGAGAAGACGTCCATCGTAGCGATGTTCAACTGGCGCTCCTCGATGATCGTCGGCGACACATACGATGCGCTGACCGACTGGAAGTCATGCAGTTTCAGCGAACTGATGCCGCAATGGTTCCGTGCGTATTTTTCAAATTCTGACATATCAAAAGCGAGCCCGGCGAATTCAGGTTTTACAAAGCATGTCGGGATTTTCGCTCATGGAACTCGTCGGACTCATATTACGGCGCCTCCGCGCACCGCATTCCATAATTAAAATCCCGCTGAACCTCCCTTTGCACAGGGAGAATTTCCATATATCCGGTTCTTTCGGCCGCCACCGGAAAAGGCGCTGAAACAAACAAAAGGACTTTGCAAACATCACGCCTGCAAAGTCCAAAGATAAGATTTTTTCCGCAAATACTAAAGTGCCTGGGCCAATTTAGCGAAATCCTCCGCAGATACGGCTTTTTCCGTCACCTTGATCTTCGATTTCACATCTTCGACGACCTTCGCTTCGTAGAGCTTCTCGTAAATCTTCTGGCCCTGATCCTTGTCGGCGAGGATCTTCTCGGCATAGCCGGCGAGCATATCCTCGGGCGCCGACGGCATCCCGTACTGCGCGAACTGCGCGGCGGCCAGCGACTTGGCCTCGGCGAGCGCCTCCTCCTTTGTTACGGAGAGGTTGTCCTGCTTGATGAAATGCTTCTGGAGGTAATTCCACGTGAACATCTTGAGGAACTGGTCGAAATCCTTGTCAATATCCTCCATCGAGAACTTGCCTTCGTTGATGGTAAAGAGCCAGCGCTTGAGGAATTTCTCGGGCATCTTCAGCGCGGCCTTCTTCACGAGGTAGTCACGCAGCTGGAGCGTGAAGAGGTAATCGCTTTCGCGGCGGAGCTCCTGCCCGATTTGTGCGTCGATGAACTTATCCAGCCCGGCCTCGTCGGTAACCTCGCCTGCGGGGAAGGCCATCTTGAAGAACTCCTCGTTCAGCTCCGGTTCGGCGAACTTGCGGATCTTGGTGATCTCCAGCGAGAATTCGGGGTTGATGCCCTCCAACTCGTCCTCCTTGACCTGCAGCACGGCAGCACGCTGCGACGGGTTCTTGTAAAGTTCGTTGACGTTGACCGTGGTCTTGAAGCCCACCTTCTTGCCGATGAACGGCTTGCGCTCCTCCTCCGACATCGAGATCAACCCGACGTAAGCGTCGGCAACGTTCATCTCGCCGTTGTCGAGCGTTACGGACAGCGCCTCGTCCGAGGTCACCTCGTCGGCGTCGACCAGGCGGCCGAAACGGCGCAGGTAGTTGGCACGGTAGTCGTCGTGCATCTTCTTGTCGACCTTGATCTTGTGGTAGGTCACCTTATCCTTGTCCGAAAGATCGAGTTTGATCTCGGGAGCTTCGCCGATCTCGAACACGAAATCGAACTCCTTGCCGTTTTCGAAATCGAAATCGCCCTGCTCCTCCGAAGGGATCACGTCGCCCAGATAGTCGATCTTCTCCTTCTGGAGATATTCGAACACGGCATTCGACGCCGTGCGGTACGACTGTTCGGCCAGCACGCCTTTGCCGTACATCTTCTTGACAAGGCCCATGGGCACCATGCCGGGACGGAAACCGGGGATATTGGCCTTGCGCTTGTACTCGCGCAGCTCCTTCTCGACGGCCTGGCCGTAATCCTCCTCGCCCACCGTCACCCGGAGCAGCGAGTTGTTTTCTTCGCGTTGTTCTCTTACGATCTTCATAATGAATGGTTGCTATATTGTTGTTATCCTATTTTTCCGTTCCGAAATCGGGTTGCAAAGATAGCGATTTTCACCGAGAAAGCAACAATTTTTCCAAATTATATGTATACCAGCCCGTTCGGCGGGAAACAGCGGGCAGGCGGAAGGTTGGCAGGCGACAAGCCGACAAAGGGCCAAGCGGCGGATGGACGGACAGGCAGGCGGCAGACCCGGCCGGTATACTGCCTGCCGGACGGCCAGGCGCTGCGGAGCTGTCCCGGACGTCCGCCGCCGCACCGATTGTGCAATGAACGATAAAAAATTCGTCATATGCCGGGTTTTTCGTATCTTTGCCTCCAAGTAAAACGAGAAAATGGAAAAGTTCGCAAGCGTCCTGTTATCCGGCCTACTGCTGGTAGCATGCGGCGGGAACCAGGCGCGGGCCAAGCGCCCCGAAGCCCCGGCAGCGCCGAAAGAATACACATATGCCGTACGGAGTGTACACCCCCACCCGACGACCAGTTACACGCAGGGGCTGCAATTCGCCGACGGCATGCTGTGGGAAGGCACCGGAGAGCACGGCGAATCGGTCGTGCAGACCCTCGACCTCGAAACCGGGCGCACGGAGGTGTTCGCACGGCTGCCGCAGGAGGATTTCGGCGAAGGGATCACGCTGCTCGACGGCAAGTTGTACCAGCTCACGTGGCAATCGAACAAAGCCTATGTCTACGACCTGGAAACAGGCAAGAAAATCAAGGAGTTCCGCTATCCAGGCGAAGGCTGGGGACTGACCACCGACGGGCAGAAGCTCTACATGTCGGACGGCACGGCCAATATCTACACGCTCGACCCTGCGACCTTCAAACGCGAGAAACGCACGACGGTGACGCTCAAAGGCATAGCGATCAATTTCCTCAACGAACTGGAGTGGATCGGCGGCAAGTTGTGGGCCAACGTCTACACGACCGACCAGATCGTCATTATCGACCCGGCGACGGGCGTGGTCGAAGGGGTCGTAGACCTCACGGGACTGTTGCCCGACGAGGAGGTTACGCCCACGACCGACGTACTGAACGGCATCGCATACGATGCCGCCGGGAAGCGCATCTTCGTGACCGGCAAGAACTGGAGCAAACTCTTCGAAATAGAAATCATCGGAAAGTAAATGGCAAACAAGTTATACGAGGTGCTCGAATCCCGCATCCTGCTGCTCGACGGCGGCTTCGGCACCATGGTGCAGCAGTACGGATTCACGGAGGAGGATTAC
>OKRZ01001115.1_pt1 | contig 21217 bp, 17 predicted proteins | sample 1601141 | NCBI WGS metagenome assembly OKRZ01 (sample SAMEA3541524, study PRJEB24748) | human gut metagenome | biome: human gut; feature: human-associated habitat; material: faeces | place: China | collected 2012
ACTGCTGCCATTAGGCAGCGTATGCTAAATTATCTTCAGCGTTTAATTTTAATTTGGCCATTTAACGCATCGCCATACGACTCGCTTCTCCAGCTGCATGTACCCCGTCGAAACCTTTACTAGCCCATATTCAATTTTTTTGCGGGGTACATGCAGCTGCGCTCCATGTTCTCCGCTCCGCTTCGGTCCGCCCAAAGCATTACTAACCCAGATTTCTGATTTTGAAATCTCTCTGTGCCTCTCGCTTTTGATCTTTCTTGGCTATATCTGCTCTCTTATCGTAGAGCTTCTTACCTTTGGCAAGTGCTATCTCTACTTTGACCAGACTCCCCTTAAAGTATACCTCCACCGGCACAATTGTGAAACCCTTTTCCTTCATCTTTGATGAAAGCTTCTCGATTTCCTTCTTGTGGAGCAAAAGCTTTTTAGGTCTGAGTGGATCCTTGTTGAAGATATTTCCCTTCTCATATGGTGTGATATGCATGCCATACAGGATAATCTCACCGTTTTCAATACGGATGAACGACTCCTTTATGCTGCCCTTTCCCATTCGAAGTGACTTCACCTCAGTTCCTGCAAGTGAAATACCGGCTTCGTATTTCTCAAGCAAAAAGTAATCGTGATAGACCTTTTTGTTGTTGGCTATTAATTTCTTTGGTTCCTTAGCCATGTCGGTATCTCCTTTCCTCAAACTGCTTTACAATACTAACACATTTTTTTACAATTGCCAATATATAAAACGCAAATTATTGTAAACCGCTGGTTCACATTTCTGTTTATTTACACTATATAATATATTATGACATCTTTTTCAATAAATCTATCGCACAACGACCGACAAATAACAGATAATCAAATAAGTATTTTTAAATCATAAAAAAATTTCGTCATTATTGTCATATTATTCTGCCGGTTTAAAATCAATTGTACGCATAATTTTGTCAGTACTGTCCACAACAACCTTGATTTTTTGTCCAAGCTTGTATCTCTTATTGGTGGCTGAACCGGCCAGCTCATAGGTATCCTCGTAAAACTCATAGAAATCATCTGTCAGGTCTGTCACGCGCACAAGTCCCTCAACTGTATTTGGAAGCTCCACGAAAAAGCCCCACTCCGTGACACCTGATATAACTCCTTCAAAGCATTCACCAATATGCTTTGACATGTACTCACATTTTTTAAGCTTGACTGTTTCACGCTCTGCCTCTTCTGCACGGCGTTCAGTCTCGCTTGCCTGCTTCGCAACAGCATCGAGTATAGACTCATAGTGCTCCCTGCGGTTATCGTTCATCCTACCGCGGATATTTTCCTTTATGATACGATGTATCTGCAAATCAGGATATCTGCGGATTGGTGATGTAAAGTGACAATAATAGTTTGCCGCCAGTCCAAAATGTCCTGTACATGCTGTTGTATATCGTGCCTGTTTCATAGAGCGCAGTGTCAGTCTGCTTATCAGGGATTCTTCATCTGTGCCATCCACCTTCATCAAAAGCTTCTGAAGCTCCTTTGGGTGTACCTCATCAGTGCCAATATGAAGCGTATAGCCAAAATTATTGATAAATGTGGAAAGCTTTGCGATTTTTTCTGAGTCCGGCTTGTCATGTGTTCTGTATACAAAAGGTATTTCCTGCCAGAAATAATCCTCAGCCACAGTTTCATTTGCTATAAGCATGAAATCCTCAATGAGCTTTGTTGCCACATTTCTATCATACGGCTTTATATCTATCGGATGACCATCTTCATCGAGCACGACTTTAGTCTCCGGAAAGTCAAAGTCTATAGAACCTCGTTTCATTCTCTTTTTACGAAGAATTGCTGCAAGCTCCGCCATTTTTTCAAACATAGGCACAAGCTCCTTATATTCTTCAATCACAGCGGCATCCCTATCTGCAAGAATCTTTTTTACATTTGTGTATGTCATCCTGCGGTTTGTCTTTATGACTGTCTCTGCAATCTTATGATCGATGACTTCACCCTTTTTATTTATTGTCATAATGCATGAAAGAGCCAGCCTGTCACATCCCTCATTCAAGGAGCATATGCCATTTGAAAGCTCTCTTGGAAGCATCGGAATTACTCTGTCTACAAGATAAACCGATGTTCCTCTCTTAAGTGCCTCCACATCAAGGGCACTGTGCTCCTGCACATAATTCGACACATCTGCTATGTGTACTCCAAGTACATAATTGTCGCCATCCATGTATAAAGACACGGCATCATCAAGATCCTTTGCATCCTCTCCGTCTATCGTGACCATCATACAGTCGCGTAAATCCATCCTGCCGGCCATATCCGCAGGTGTCACATCCTTTGCCACATTCTGCACCTGATGCATGATTTTCTCCGAAAAATCCACCGGCAGATCATAAGCCTTTACTACAGAAAGAATATCTGTACCCGGGTCATCTATATGTCCGATTATTTCAACAACCTTGCCCTCAGGCTTTTTGCCCTTTTTACCATAGCTTGTGATTTCAACCACTACCTTATGGCCCGACATAGCACCCTTTGAGCGTTCCTTTGGTATAAAAATATCTGTGCCAAATCTGGTATTGTCAGGCACTGCAAAACCAAAATTATCACTTGCCTCATAGGTGCAGACTACCTGCTTCATGCCTCGCTCTATGACGGAAACAACCTTTCCCTCCTTGCGGCGTCCTGTTGTGACAGGTGAGATTGTAATCTCAACAGTGTCCATGTGCATCGCACCATTTACATACTCTGCAGGGATAAAAATATCATCAGGCTCTCCCTCCACAGTGACAAAGCCAAATCCCCTTTGATGCGCTGTGAATACGCCGACTGTCTTTTTAATTTCCGACTTTGAGTATTTCCCGCGCTTTGAGAGTGTTATCCTTCCCTCTGCCTGCAAATCCAAAAGAATCTGTTCAAGCTGTGGTCTGTCCTCTTTTTTTACTCCGAGTACTATGCAAAGTTCCTTGATTTTCATCGGAACATACATGTCATCACACATAAAGTCATAGACCATCTTTTTTCGTGTTTCATATTTATCTATATTACTCATTATCTCTCCTTTTTCGTTGCCCCATCTGATTTCAAATGCACAGGCTTTAAATAAAATTTCATCATCTGGATGTTGATGCGATAAAAAAGACTGCCGATTTCTCGACAGTCTAAGTATTTACCATATTCCCATATTTAAGACAATTGATATAATAAAGAAAAGAACAACACATACAATTGTCGCTTTAACCAGACGTCCTTCCTTTGAACGTCCCTTGTTCTTGCCCCAATATGTATCAGCAACTCCGGCGATAGTGCCAAGTCCTGCCGACTTGCCCTCCTGGAAAAGAATAACTATAGTAATTACTAAACTGACGATTATAAATAATACCGATAAAACAATTTTTAAAGTTGCCACGATAAGACCTCCTAATTTCAATTCTAAATAACAGAACTAATATACTACGTTTTTATTGCACAGTCAAGAGTTTTCTTTTTACTCTCTTCTTTTGATAATCTAAACCATTTTTTAATATTATACATTTTTCCATTTTATTTTACAAGAAAATACATTATAATATAATTAAAAAAAGAAACAACTTTATATTTAGGAGATTTTTATGAAGTGCATACTGTATAAAAAAGCACTTCCACTCATATTATTATCATGCCTTTTGCTTGGTGCATGCGGTAATTCCAAAAATGACGATGTATCTAAGGAGCCTCTTTCCCATACTTCTACCGAAAAGGGCACCTGGGACTCTGCTCCAAAGGTGCTTACCCCAACTGCCGACGGCACACAGGTCTATACCTGTGACGTGGCTACTATCGACGCTTCAAACAGCGGCAGCGGCTATATCATAGTTGATTATCACGGTTCTAATCAAAAGGTCAAGCTTCAGATAACCGGGCCTGACAGTGTCACGTACACCTTTGATCTGCATGGAGGAAATGAAGTGTTTCCTCTGGTTGCTTCAAGTGGTTCGTATACTGTAACCGTGTTTGAAAATGTTGAGGGGACACAATATGCCACCGTGCTGTCGCAGGTGATTTCTGTCTCCATCACCGATGAATTCGGACCGTATCTGTACCCTAACCAGTATGTAAATTTCACTGCCGATTCTCTGGCTGTGAAGGAAGGCAGCTCACTGGCGTACTACTGCAGCAGCGATACTGAGGTCGTGGAAAGTGTATACAATTATATCATTTCAAACTTCAAATACGACTATGACAAGGCTAAAAATGTCAAAAGCGGCTATCTGCCTGATGTGGACAAGGTCTTTACCGAAAATACCGGTATATGCTTTGACTATGCGGCAGTCATGGCCACTATGCTAAGGACTCAGGCTATTCCCACACGTTTAGAGGTAGGATATGCCGGTGAAGAATATCATGCCTGGATCAGTACTTATATAAAGGACAAGGGCTGGATAAACGGCATCATCGAGTTTGATGGTACCTCATGGAACATGCTGGATCCAACATTTGCATCTACCAGTGATTCGCCAAAGAAGTTCATAGCACAAAAAAATGATTACATTACCAAATACGTCTATTAGGAGGACATAAATGTCTAGAAAATCCAAGATTTTGAGCAATGCAGAGCTTTCTGCCTTCTGTCAGCAGATTTCTCTTATCATAGCAGCCGGGCTGCCTACATACTATGGTGTTTCCATATTATGTGATGAAGCACCTGATAAGCAGACACATGATCTGCTTGAGCAGATATATAAGCCAATGGAGCTTGGTGCAACGCTTCACAGTGCACTTAAAGATACAGGATACTTTCCAAAATATATGATTAATATGATACAGCTGGGTGAAGAAACCGGCCGTCTTGAAGAGGTCTTAAACTCACTCTCAAAGTACTATGACCGCGAAGACGAAATAGCTTCAGGCATCAAAAGTGCCGTTGCCTATCCTCTCGTGCTTTCTGCAGTGATGATTGCCGTTATTGTCGTTATGATTGCCAAGGTTTTACCTGTATTCTCACAGATATATGCAGAGCTTGGAAGTGAGCTTACCGGCACCGCTGCCGTGCTCATGAAGCTCAGTGAATACATCAATAGATATCTGCTTATCATTATAGCTGTCATGCTCTTTGCCGCACTGGTTCTTTTTATATTTTTTAAGACACGCTTCGGAAAAAAGCTCCTTATGAAAACTGCCCTTTCCATGTCAATCGCATCCAGCCGCTTTGCAAACTGCATGTTTTTAGCACTCTCAAGCGGACTCGACACAGACCGTGGTCTTGATCTGGCACAGGCTCTTGTAAACAATCCTGTCCTTGATTCTAAAATAAATGACTGCCGTAAAAATATATCTAACGGCGAGACATTTTCTGAGGCACTGCTGCACTCCAATATTTTTTCAAAGATGTACTCAAGCTGGATTGCAATCGGCAGCAAAACCGGGTCTATGGACGAGGTCATGCAGCATATATGTACATCCTGTGAGGACGACACAGATGCAAGGCTGTCACGATTCATATCAGTGATTGAACCTGCCATGGTTATCCTGCTTTGTATATTCATTGGCTTCATACTAGTATCATTTTTACTCCCACTGCTTGGAATTATATCAAGCATAGGATAGCTTACGGAGGCACAGTATGCTGTTTTTTGTTCAGAAAAAGAAATCAACCATATGGAAATTCATACCAATTGTGCTTTTAGCCGCATGTACCGTTTTGTTTAGCGCTTTCTCTTCAAAGCTGTCAGATGACAATACCAAAAGAAGCAAGAGCACGCTGGAACGCGCCCTCACACGAAGTATCACACAGTGCTATGCTCTTGAGGGAACATACCCTCCTGACATAAATTATTTAACAGACCACTATGGTCTCACATACAACAGCGACTATTATTACATAGACTATCAATACATCGGCTCCAATCTGCGTCCCGATGTGACAATAATAGAGAGGAAATAACCCATGTTCAAGCTAAAATCAAAATCACATCAGGCTGACAGTTTTTTTGTGATGCTTTTGTTTTTTCTTTTTGCGCTGACCGCTTTTATCCTCGTGCTGATTGGCGTAAAGCAATACAAGTCCACTGCCAATGCCATGAATTACAACTACGAGGTACGCACTGTCACATCTTATCTGCGCGAAAAAGTCAGACAGAATGATTCCGACGCTGCAATCAGTGTAGAAACAATAAATGGCACAAAGGCTCTATGTCTGAAAAACACAATAAATGACATCGTGTATAATACCTTCATATACTATTATGACGGTTCTCTAAGAGAGCTCTATGTACAGGATGGTTCCTCATACAGTCTGGACAGCGGACAAAGGATTGTCGAAATCGGGGGACTTGACATGACAGAAACCACCGACAAAATGATTACCGTAACTATCACCGATACATCCGGTGGTACTACCGATACCTACTGCTCCGTCAATTCCGACTAATCATCGTCTGACAATAAATGCAGCAATATCACGTACACCGCTCCCCGATATGCCACTCGATGCCACACAAACTTACATACCACAAGGAATAAACCATGATTTCAACAAAGCTTAAACAATCGAAAAACAGAATATTCCTGCTTGAGATTACCATTAATCTGCTGCTTTTTTCAGCTCTTTTGATTGTGGGACTGCTTTTCTTCATAAAGACCCACAAGCTGACAGAAGAAACTCAGGTGCTGCATGAGGCTGTTAATGCATGCAGCAATGCAGCAAGCGCATACGAACAGGAGCATGGCGATTTAAACGCCGTATCATCACTCTTTGACGGCTCCATCTGTGCAGATGAAAAGCTATTCATATATCTTGATAAAAGCTATCATCCATGTGATAAGGATGATGCCGCATACAAGGTTATTGTAAGCAGGCTTGGGCAGGATGCCTACGGAGTACAAAAGGCTGACATAGAGTTTATAGCAGCAGACAGCCACTGTGTATACAGCATTACTGCGTGCAGCTATACTGCACTTTCCTCTGATGGAAGGACGGTGAGCACCCCATGAAAAAAAGAAGAGAGTTTTCAAATTTCGGTTTTTCCACCATCCTGCTTACCTTTTCCATGATATGCATTGTCACGTTCTCTGCACTCGCCTTTGTCACAGCAAACTCTGACTATAAGCTGAGCAAACGCGTTGCTGATAACAACAGCTCGTATTACCGTGCATGTGAAAAGGTATGGGATGAGATATCACAGATTGATACCATTCTTGCATCCGCCTACGATGGCAGTCCTGATAAAGCAGCATACTATGAGGCCATAAAGACTGCTCTATCAGACAACGATACTGCCATAAATAAAAACCTCGCTGAAAATGAATCAAACGGCAAGGTTACCGGTCTGACCTATACCATCACCTGTACTGTAAGCGATACGCAGACTCTCACTGTAAAGCTTGATATCAACTATCCTGTCCACAGGCAGGATGCTTTTTATAAAATAAAACAATGGAAGCTCAATACCGACACAGCTTTCGAGGAAAATGATACACTAAACTTAATTGGAGGAAACTAAAATGGACGTTAAAAAGATATTAAAGGAAGCGACTGACAACGGAGCATCGGATATTTTCATAGTGGCCGGCCGCCCTCTCACATACAAATCAAAGGGAGTTATGGAGTGCCTCAATGAAATCAGAATGATTCCAAAAGAAACCTTTGAATTTGTCACATCAATCTATGCTCTTGCCGAGAGAGATATTTCAAAATTCGAGGAAACCGGAGATGATGACTTTTCCTTCGCTATACCGGGAGTATCACGTTACAGAGTGAGCACTTTCAAGCAGCGTGGCTCTTACTCTGCTGTCATCCGTGTTATCTCATTCACACTGCCAAAGCCAAGCGATTTACATATACCGGACTCTGTTATGGAGCTTGCGGAAACAAACAACGGCATGGTGCTGGTTACCGGTCCAGCCGGAAGCGGTAAATCTACCACACTTGCATGTATTATTGATCAGATTAACCATGAGAAAGAAGAGCATATTATCACTCTTGAGGATCCGCTTGAGTTTTTACATCGTCATGACAAATGTATTGTGTCACAGCGTGAAATCAACACAGATACAGAAAGCTATCTCACTGCACTTCGCGCCGCACTCCGCCAGAGTCCTGACGTCATATTGCTTGGAGAGATGCGAGACTATGAGACCATCAATACAGCTGTCACAGCGGCTGAAACCGGTCATCTCATATTTTCATCACTACACACAATTGGTGCCGCAAATACCATTGACCGAATAATCGATGCGTTTCCTGCTTCCCAGCAGCACCAGATAGCCATCCAGCTTGCATCTGTGCTGCAGGCTGTCGTCTGCCAGAAGCTTTTACCTGCCACAAACGGTGAGATGGTGCCTGCTTTTGAAATCATGGTACTCACGCCTGCAATAAGGAACTTAATCCGTGAGGGCAAGGTCCATCAGATTGACGGTATCATCTACACCTCTGCAGCTGAGAATATGATTGCAATGGATACAAGCATCTTCAATCTGTACAAGGCCGGTGTAATCAGCAAGCATGTGGCAATCAGCGAGGCCACCAACCCTGAGATGATGACAAAGAGAATTAATTTAAACTAGCTTTGAATAAACCTTCTTTGAGGGAAGTTTACGGCTTCGTAGCTGACGGCAATATAAAAAGCCCCATCATATAAACCTGTTTAATGGCTTATATGACGGGGCCTTTCATTTAGATAAATATGTTAACACAAGCAAATTACCGTTATCTATACTTTCGATATTATACGTTAATCTCTGCCTTTACTCCACTCTCATCCTTATGTGCTTCAAGCACAGGATTAACTACATCACGCAGATATACCTCTACCTGGCGTGGTGCACGTCCCACATAGAGCTCAGGCTTAAGGTTCTTTTCGATATCAGCCTTTGTCAGTCCGAATGCAGGATCTGCAGCGATTAAGTCTACGAGGTTATTTTCTTTTCCCTCTTCCTTTACTGTCTTTCCTGCCTGCATTGAGAGCTGTCTGATTTTCTCATGGAGCTCCTGACGATTTCCGCCGTTCTTTACAGCATCCATCATGATGTTCTCTGTTGCCATGAATGGTATCTCTGCCATAAAGTGCTTTTCAATAACCTTTGGATATACTACCAGTCCATCCACCACATTTAGGCAGAGGTCAAGTATTCCGTCTATTGCAAGGAAGCCCTCAGGTATTGAAAGACGCTTGTTTGCTGAATCATCAAGTGTTCTCTCAAACCACTGTGTAGCCGAGGTAATTGCAGGATTCATTACATCTGCAAGAACATATCTTGAAAGAGATGCTATTCTCTCACTTCTCATAGGATTTCTCTTGTATGCCATGGCTGATGAACCTATCTGATTCTTCTCAAACGGCTCCTCTACTTCCTTAAGATGCTGAAGCAGTCTGATATCGTTTGACATCTTTGTAGCTGATGCAGCAATGCCTGCGAGTACATTTACCACTCTTGTATCTACCTTACGGGAATATGTCTGGCCAGACACCGGATAACAATCCTTAAAGCCCATCTTCTTTGCAATCATTGGATCTATCTTGTCTATTGTCTCATTGTCTCCGTCGAAGAGCTCAAGGAAGCTGGCCTGTGTTCCTGTAGTGCCCTTAGAGCCAAGGAGCTTTAATGTGCCCTGCACATACTCTAAATCCTCGAGATCCAGCATAAACTCATTTAACCACAGTGTGGCACGCTTTCCAACTGTTGTCGGCTGTGCCGGCTGGAAATGTGTAAATGCAAGAGTTGGCTGATTCTTATACTTATCAGCAAAGTTTGCAAGCTCTGCAATAACACTTATAAGCTTTTTGTGAACAAGCTTTAATGCTTCATTCATGATGATGATATCTGTATTGTCACCTACATAGCATGAGGTTGCTCCAAGATGTATAATTCCTGCTGCCTTAGGGCACTGCTGTCCATATGCATAGACATGGCTCATTACATCGTGACGCACAAGCTTCTCACGCTCCTTTGCCACATCATAATTGATGTCATCCACATGTGACTTTAATTCATCAATCTGTTCCTGTGTGATAACCGGCTTACCATCCTGTGAAAGCCCAAGCTCCATCTCAGTCTCTGCAAGAGCAATCCAGAGCTTTCTCCAAGTGGTAAATTTCATATCCTGCGAAAAAATATACTGCATCTCTTTGCTGGCATAACGCTCAGAAAGAGGACTTGTGTATCTGTCTGTACTCATATTCTCTCCTTTATTAGCGATTAAGCATTTTTCTCTCGAGGTCTATTTCTTTATCAAAATACTCGCCTCTGATATCATCCTTCGGTGGCTCCATCGGATATTTTCCTGTGAAACAGCCCATACAGATTGGCAGTCCCTCTACCATCTCATCAAGTCTGTCAATTCCGAGGTAGCCTAAAGAATCTGCACCTATAATCTGTCTGATATCCTCAATAGTCCTGTTGTAAGCGATAAGCTGCTCTCTTGCAGGAATATCTGTACCGAAATAGCAAGGCCATAAGAATGGCGGTGAACTGATGCGCACATGCACCTCTGTGGCACCCGCCTCTCTTAACATTCGCACTATTCTGTCTGAGGTTGTTCCTCGCACAATTGAATCATCAATCATAACAACTCTCTTGCCCTTAACAGCCTCCTTTAATACATTGAGCTTTATCTGCACGCTTGATTCACGGCTTGACTGCTTAGGCTTGATAAATGTCCTGCCGACATAACCGTTCTTGACAAATGCTGTGCCATATGGAATGCCCGACTCAAGTGAATAACCAAGAGCAGCGGCATTTCCTGACTCCGGTACTCCTGTCACGATATCAGCCTCAACCGGTGAGTCCATTGCAAGGAATCTACCAGCCTTGATACGGCTGCCGTACACGCTTACTCCGTCAATATGGCTGTCAGGTCTTGCGAAATAAATGTATTCAAACACACATCTGGCCTGTTTTTCAGGGGCAAGTGCCATAGTCATATCAGACTCAATGCCCTTTTCAGGAGTGATGGTGATAACCTCTCCCGGCTCTACATCCCTGACAAACTCTGCACCGATTGTATCAAGCGCACAGGTCTCAGATGTAACGATATATGCATTGTCTCTCTTTCCGATGCAAAGAGGCTTAAAACCAAATGGGTCTCTGGCTGCAATAAGCTTTCTCGGGCTCTCAACCACAAGTGCATAGGCTCCCTTAAGCTTCTGGCAGGCACGTCTGACCGCCTCCTCCGCTGTTTTTGAGTTGAGACGTTCTCTGGCGATATGATAAGCTATAACCTCAGAATCGATTGTGGTCTGGAAAATAGCTCCTGTATACTCAAGCTCCTTGCGAAGCTCCTTTGCATTTATGAGGTTTCCGTTGTGTGCCATGGCAAGTGTGCCCTTGACATAATTTAATACGAGAGGCTGTGCATTCTCACGTGTTGATGAGCCTGCTGTTGAATAGCGCACATGTCCCACTCCGATATCTCCCTTCATAGGCTCTAAGATATCAGGAGTAAACACCTCATTTACAAGGCCCATACCCTTGTGTGTGGTCACCTTACCCTTTGGTCCGTGTGTATCACTCACTGCAATACCACAGCTTTCCTGTCCTCTGTGCTGAAGCGCAAAAAGGCCATAATAGATAGTGGATGCGACATTTCCTCCATCAAAGTCATACATGCCGAACACACCACACTCCTCATGAAGCTCATCAAATACATGGTTATGCTCGTCAATATCAGAACACCTTTCTAATTTTGTACCGGTATGACTTTTTGTATCTATACTAGTATTTATATACTGATTTATGTTATTGTCCTGGTTCATAATATCTCCGTTTATAATTGCGAAATAGTAACGCGGAATAAATAATATATTAGCGGCTGAATTTGCTTCCTGTAAGAAGCTCAAATGCCTCTTTATATTTCTCTACAGTCTTCATAACAACCTCATCAGGTAAAAGAAGGTCATTGTCCGGATTTGCCTTGAGCCAGTCTCTTACATACTGCTTGTCAAATGAAGGCTGTCCCTGTCCAGGCTTATATCCATCAAGTGGCCAGAAGCGTGAGCTGTCAGGTGTGAGCATCTCATCGGCAAGCACTACCTCACCCTGCTCATTTAAGCCAAACTCAAACTTGGTATCTGCGATAATGATGCCCTTTGTAAGAGCATACTCTGCACATTTCTTGTAGAGAGCAATTGTATAATCGCGAATCTTCTCTGCGTACTCTCTGCCCTTCTCAGGATAAATCTTCTCTAATACTTCTACTGATTTTTCAAATGAGATATTCTCATCATGATCTCCAAGATCAGCCTTGGTAGATGGTGTATAAATAGGCTCAGGGAGCTTATCAGACTCAACAAGTCCCTCCGGAAGTCTGATTCCGCAGACTGTACCGTTCTCCTGGTAGCTTGCCCAGCCGCTTCCTGTGATATATCCACGAACTATACACTCGATTGGAAGCATCTCAAGCTTCTTGCAGAGCATGCTGTTTCCGTTGAACCTGTCCTGACCGAAGAACTCCGGCATATCCTTTGCGTCTACTGAAATCATATGGTTAGGCACAACATCCTTTGTGAATTCAAACCAGAACTTGGACATCTGTGTGAGAATGGCTCCCTTGTCTGTAATTTTATTCTTTAAAATATGGTCAAAAGCGGAAATACGATCTGTTGCGACCATAATAAGGCTGTCCCCGTTATCATATACTTCTCTTACTTTTCCTTCTTTGAATGGTTTAAATTCCTGCATGATTGTCCTCCATCTTATGTGTAATTTATTTTACAAATCAAATGCTACCCTTAAATTATATACCAGCTCAATTTGTAAAGTCAACGTATATTATAAGTTTTTTTAAATAATTTTGCACCATTTATAAGCAATTCTTATATTTATTATTATATCTTTAATATATCAAAACAAAAGCTCCGGTTCAAACCCTTTGTCTGCGCCGGAGCCTATATAATACAAATTTTATTTAACGATAAGTGACTTTCCTGTCATCTCTTTTGGCTGTGGAAGTCCCATAATCTCAAGCAGTGTTGGAGCGATATCTGCAAGACATCCGCCCTCACGAAGCTTGTAAGAAGGGTCAGCGTTTACAAGAATGAAAGGAACAGGATTGGTCGTATGAGCTGTATGAGGTTTTCCTGTCTCATAATCAATCATCTTCTCTGCGTTTCCGTGGTCAGCACAAATGAATAATACTCCATCCACATCCTTGATTGCCTGAACTGCATCACCTACGAGTGAATCAACTCTCTCAACAGCCTTTACAGCAGCCGGAATCACACCTGTATGTCCAACCATATCAGGGTTAGCAAAGTTGATGATAATAACATCATACTTATCTGACTTGATAGCCTCAACAAGATCCATTCCAACCTCAGGAGCGCTCATCTCAGGCTTTAAGTCATATGTTGCAACATCCTTAGGACTGTTTACAAGAAGACGTGCCTCATCGATATTTGGCTCCTCTACTCCACCATTAAAGAAAAATGTTACGTGTGCATACTTCTCTGTCTCTGCGAGACGAAGCTGTTTCTTGCCATTTGCTGCAAGATACTCACCAAATGTATTCTTGATTTCTTCCTTCTCAAAAGCGATAAGCTTATTAGGAATTGACTCGTCATAATCCTTGAAGCATACAAATGTTGTCTTAAGGAATGGGCGCTCAAAGCCAGTAAACTTATCATCGCAAAATGCTCTTGTCATCTCACGGGCACGGTCCGGACGGAAGTTGAAGAAGATAACAGAATCATTGTCCTTTACAACAGATACCGGTGTGCCATCCTCGTTTGTGATAACTGTAGGAATCACGAACTCATCTGTAACGTCATTTGCGTATGACTCCTCCATAGCCTTTACAGGGCATGTAGCTTTTACACCTTCACCCTTAGTGAGTGAATCATAAGCCTTCTGCACACGATCCCAGTTGTTATCTCTGTCCATTGCATAGTAACGTCCTGAAAGAGATGCAATCTTTCCTACACCAATTTCCTTCATCTTGGCGAGAAGCTGCTCGATATATTCCTTGCCTGATGCAGGAGGTGTATCACGACCATCAAGGAATGCGTGTACATATACTCTGTCAAAATTCTCTTTCTTGCAAAGCTCAAGAAGTCCGTAAAGATGCTCGATATGGCTGTGAACTCCACCATCTGAAAGAAGTCCCCAAAGATGCAGATCGGAGTCATTCTTCTTGCAGTTTTCGATTGCAGAAATTAATACCTTGTTCTTGAAGAAATCACCATCAGCAATTGCCTTTGTGATTCTTGTAAGATCCTGATATATAATACGGCCTGCGCCGATATTCATATGTCCTACCTCAGAGTTTCCCATCTGTCCGTCAGGAAGTCCAACTGCAAGGCCTGAAGCTGCGCCCTTTACAAAAGGACACTCTGCCATCAATTTATCCATAACAGGGGTATTTGCCATAGCTATGGCATTTCCCTCTTTGTGGTCACTTAAGCCGTAACCATCAAGTACCATTAATACTACCGGTTTCTTACTCATTTATATTTCCTCTATTCTTCATATGAGGCTTGCAAAATGCTCTATTACAGTGACATATGCAAGCCCGCAAAAAATTTCATTACATAATAAATGCCACTAAATGCAGCTAAGCTGGTGAATTTAGTGACATTTAGTTATTGTGATTGTCAAATCAAATATTAAATTATGATTTAATAATTACTTGTAGTTTACAATCTTTCCAAAATCAGCCTTGAGTGAAGCGCCACCAACTAATCCACCGTCGATGTCAGGCTTTGCAAAAAGCTCTGCTGCATTTCCTGCATTTACAGATCCGCCGTACTGGATACGAACTGAATCTGCTGTAGCCTGATCATAGATCTCAGCTACACACTCACGGATTGCACCGCAGACCTCCTGAGCCTGGTCAGAAGTAGCTGTCTTTCCTGTTCCGATTGCCCAGATTGGCTCGTAAGCGATAACCATGTTTGCAACATCTGATGCAGCAACACCTGCGAGATCTGACTTAATCTGAAGTCTGATCCAGTCAAGTGTAACACCGCTCTCTCTCTGCTCAAGTGTCTCACCACAGCAAAGGATTGGTGTAAGTCCAGCCTCGATAGCCTTCTTTACCTTTTTGTTGAGAAGTGCGTCATCCTCTTTGAAGTAATCTCTTCTCTCTGAATGTCCGATGATAACATACTTAACACCTGCATCAAGAAGCATCTCTGCTGAGATTTCTCCTGTGTAAGCACCCTTCTCCTCGAAGTACATATTCTCTGCTCCAACAGCAACATTTGTACCCTTTAATGCTTCTACAACAGGTACGATGTCGATTGCAGGTACACAGTAAACAACTTCAACATCATCTGAAACTACGAGTGGTTTTAACTCTTCTACTAATTTAACAGCCTGGCTTGGAGTCATGTTCATCTTCCAGTTGCCGGCTACAATTTTCTTTCTTGCCATTTTATATCTCCTTGTATTTATATACAAATATTTATTGTGGTAGTTCTTTTCGCTAAGTTCAACCTTCGCCTACAGCTCGGTTTCGCTAATCTCAAAGAACAGCCTCGCACTAAATTCAATCATCGCCTACGGCTCGATTTCATTAAGTTGCTTTCAGCTCGATTTCATTAAGCTGCTTTCGGCTTATTTATCATCAGCACAAGCTACGCCAGGAAGCTCCTTGCCCTCAAGGAACTCAAGGGAAGCACCGCCACCTGTTGAGATGTGGCTCATCTTGTCGCCAAGTCCCATCTGGTTAACTGCTGCAGCTGAATCTCCACCACCGATGATTGTGATAGCATCTGATTTAGCAAGTGCCTCTGCTACTGCAAGTGTACCTGCTGCAAGTGTTGGGTTCTCAAATACACCCATTGGTCCGTTCCATACAACAGTCTTAGCTGATGCAACAGCGTCAGCGAAAAGCTTGCGTGTCTTAGGTCCGATATCACAGCCCTCACGGTCTGCAGGCATCTTGTCATAATCATATGTCTCTGTCTCTACAGGAGCATCGATTGGATTTGGGAAATCCTTGATTGTAACTGCATCAACAGGAAGAAGAATCTTCTTTCCAAGTTTCTCTGCTTTTGCAAGCATCTCTTTACAGTAATCAATCTTTGTCTCATCAAGCATTGAGATACCAATCTCATAGCCCTGTGCTTTAAGGAATGTGTATGCCATTCCACCACCGATGATAAGTGTATCAGCCTTCTCGAGGAGATTGTCGATAACATTGAGCTTGTCAGCTACTTTAGCTCCACCAAGAATAGCTACGAAAGGACGTACAGGATTCTCTACTGCCTTGCCAAGGAAGTCAATTTCCTTCTGCATAAGGTATCCGACAACATTCTCTCCACCCTTAGCTGTGATGAACTTTGTAACACCTGCTACAGAAGCATGTGCTCTATGAGCAGAACCGAAAGCGTCACATACATATACATCAGCAAGGTCAGCAAGCTCTTTTGCGAATGCATCTCCGGCTTCCTGTGGCTTTGTCTCCTCTTTGCCTCTGAAACGTGTATTCTGAAGAAGAACTACGTCTCCCTCTTTCATCTCTGAAACAGCCTTTGTTGCAGCCTCACCTGTTACGTTGTAGTCAGCTACAAATGTAACCTTCTGTCCAAGCTTAGCCTCAAGAGCTGCAGCTACAGGAGCAAGTGACTCACCCTCGTTTGGTCCGTTTTTAACTTTTCCAAGGTGTGAGCAAAGGATAACCTTTCCACCGTCCTTGATTAATTTCTGGATTGTTGGAAGAGCTCCGTTGATACGGTTCTCATCTGTGATTTTTCCGTCCTTAAGTGGCACGTTGAAGTCACATCTAACGAGAACTCTCTTGCCTTTTACGTTGATATCATCAATTGATTTCTTGTTTAATGACATAATATGTCCTCCCTTATTTCAAGGCATAAGCCATGTGGCCACGCCATATTGTGCATATTAAAAATATAATTAATTCTACAATTCACAGATATTCAAAAGAAATAGCCATGCTTTAAAAAAGAGGCGCGGTTCAATTAAGACCGCGCCCCTTGAGTAGTCTTGAGATATACTGTTCTTGTGGGTACAAGAATTAAGCTAACTCAGAGAAGTACTTGATTGTACGAACCATCTGAGATGTGTAGCTGTTCTCGTTATCATACCAAGAAACAACCTGTACCTCGTACTGATCGTCAGAAACCTGGTTAACCATTGTCTGTGTTGCATCGAATAATGAACCAAATCTCATTCCAACGATATCTGAAGATACGATCTCATCCTCGTTGTAACCGAATGACTCGTTAGCTGCTGCCTTCATAGCTGCGTTGATATCCTCTTTTGTAACGCCTGCTTTCTTAACAACTGCTGTAAGGATTGTTGTAGATCCTGTTGGTGTAGGAACACGCTGTGCAGATCCGATTAACTTTCCGTTTAACTCTGGGATAACAAGGCCGATTGCCTTAGCTGCTCCTGTTGAGTTAGGAACGATATTAACTGCTGCTGCACGTGAACGACGAAGGTCTCCCTTTCTCTGTGGTCCGTCAAGAGTCATCTGATCTCCTGTGTAAGCATGGATTGTTACCATGATACCAGACTGGATTGGAGCGTACTTGTTAAGTGCATCTGCCATTGGAGCTAAGCAGTTTGTTGTACAAGAAGCTGCTGAGATGATTGTATCAGAAGCCTTAAGTGTCTCATGGTTTGTATTGTAAACGATTGTAGGAAGGTCATTTCCTGCTGGTGCAGAGATAACTACCTTACGAGCTCCAGCATTGATATGAGCCTGAGCCTTCTCTTTTGATGTATAGAATCCAGAGCACTCAAGTACAACGTCAACCTTTAACTCTCCCCATGGGCAATTGTTTGCATCTGGGAATGCGTAGATTTTGATTTCCTTACCACATACTGTGATAGAATCATCGCTTGCAGAAACCTCATCTGCATGCTCGTATTTACCCTGTGATGAATCATACTTTAATAAGTGTGCTAACATTTTTGGGCTTGTTAAGTCGTTGATAGCTACTACCTCGTATCCCTCAGCTCCAAACATCTGTCTGAAAGCAAGACGTCCGATACGACCAAATCCGTTGATTGCTACTCTTACTGCCATTTTAATTCCTCCTAGAATTGTAAAAAGTATTTTTAGGGACATGCCCTAAGATGCTTTTATTATAGCGAATAATTCTCAAAGGTTCAAGTACTTTATTTGTGTTTGTTAAAATTTTCACTAAATATTTTCATTTACACACATTTTTTATCATTCTTCACAATTTTTCTTTTTAGATATTGCGCTTTATTATAATCTCGGCTACACTTAATTAATTGCTGTAATTTGCACTTTCCGGCAACCGCCAGCAGACAATTATAAATCATGCAACTTATAAAGTTGTTTTTAACAACAATACATCAGTTTTACGGAGGTATTTATATGTGGGATCAGCACATGCACTGCATGTTTTCGGGTGACAGCGATGCCGACCCGGTATTAATGATAAACTCAGCAATCCGCAAAGGACTGGACGGCATCTGCTTTACAGACCATCTGGACTATGACTATAAAGAGGAGCCCGGGCTTTTCGACCTTGATATAGCAGCATATGAAAAGCGCATCAAAAGACTTGCAATGGTTCTTAAAGAAAAGGGCTGCCCGGTAAATATCCACTGGGGCATTGAAATCGGTTTACAGCCCCATATTACAGACAAAAATAATGAGGTCACCAAAAAATATCCGTTTGACCTCGTGATCGGCTCAAGCCATGTAGTAAACGGCATTGACCCATACTACCCTGCATTTTACGAAGGTAAAACAGAGCATGAAGCCTACACAGAATACTTTGAATCGATACTCGACAATCTGCACAGCGGAGCGGATTTTGATGTGTACGGTCACATTGACTACGTTGTCAGATACGGTCCTGACAAAAATAAATACTATTCATATGAAAAGTATGCCGACATAATTGATGCTATTTTAAAAGAGATTATCTCACAGGGAAAAGGCATCGAGCTCAATACCGCCGGCTTTAAATACGGGCTTGGCCACCCAAATCCGACCGAAGATGTGCTAAAGCGCTATCACGAGCTTGGCGGTGAAATAATCACCGTCGGAGCCGATGCCCACAAGCCTGAGCATGTCGCGTACGATTTTGACAAGGTTTCAAATATCCTCAAGGATGCCGGTTTTATGTACTATACAGTATTTGAAAACCGTGTTCCTGCTTTCATCAAATTATAGCCCTGCCTTAAAGGCCTTACAGTTATCATTCTATCCAACTATTAAACCTCACATGCATTCGCAAATGTCAAAAATAGGAGCCACCTGATCTACATTTTACATCAAGTGGCTCCTAAAGCATTGGTTCCGTAAGCTTCACTGTATAACCTCCAAGTTCCGCTTTCGCTATATGAATTTATTTTGGCATTTCCATATTGCTTTGCTATAAATCTGATTCTGTTTATGACAGGATTCTTATTCTTTTAGCTTAGCTATGGACCTCTACCCTTCTTCATAAAATCACTCCTTTTGGTTACATTATCTATGTAAACTCTTATGAGAGATTCTATCTTTCACTTTTAATCTACAAGAACTTTTTCAACGATATTATTTATTTGCTAATATATCTGTGCGATTACTGCTCTTCGGCTCGCCCTACAGATTTAAATATTCCGTTCAATCATCCTTATAGTACTTTGACTTAAATTATGTAATCCCCATTGGACTGTACCTCCTGTGTTTTATTTTTGTTCCTTTCGTATCTCTTTTGTTGATTTAAGATTACACTAATTTCACCTATTTGTCAATATGTTTTTTGATAATTTTTATTTTCATTCTAAATTGTCTGATATTTTATATATTTTTTGTTTTGTTTACACATTTCTTGCAATTCAATCACATGATTAAAGGGGGCAAAATACCTTTGCCCCCTCATGCCGTCATTTATCATTTATCATTCTTCATCCTGTAATCAATACACCTGTTCAGGTAATCGACATAATCCGGATTCTTGCACATACCCTTGCCTGCCACGTCGGAAATCTTTGCCACATCCATGCCGTTACACTTGGTGGTCTTCATAACTATGTTAAGCGGCTCCTCATCAGTGTCGTTACTGATAAAGGTTCCTATACCGAATGCAACCTTTGCCTTATCCTTGAAATAATCATACAATGCAGTCGCACGCTCGAAATCCAGGCTGTCGCTGAACAAAAGTGTCTTTGTCCTTGGATTGATTCCCAGACTGTTGTAGTGGGCTATCATCTTGTCTCCCCACTCGTACGGATCTCCACTATCATGACGCACTCCCGAAAAAAGTGTCGCATAGGTGAGCTGAAAATCACGCAGGAAGCAGTCTGTTGTTATGGTGTCAGTAAGCGCAATACCGTTTAATATACCATACTCCTTAACCCATGCATCGAGTGCGTACCAGTTTGAATATGCCGGATTATGCTTGTGATTGCCCTGTCCTGTACACATAATCCACTCATGAGCCATTGTTCCCACCGGCTTTAAATTGAATTTCTTCGCAAGATATACGTTTGATGTACCAATAAAGTGTGAATCTGCTGGCAGCTCAACCTCTGCGATTGCCTTTACAGCCATCTCCTGCGCCTCAGCAGACAGACGGCGTCTTAGTCCAAATTCACTGAAATCGCTAAGCCTGTAGGTATCCTCCTCGAGCAGCCGCACCTTCTCATCAAGCCTGCGCTTAAACTGCTTAAGCAGCACATCATAGTCATATGCCATACGGAAGTACACTTCATTTACAATAGCAAGCACCGGAATCTCATACATCGAAGTATTAAGCCACGTGCCGGCTGCATCGATTGCCAGCCCACACGGTGCATCTGTTGTGATGGTAAACTCCTCATATCTTGACTGCCAGAGTCTTAAAAAATCAACATATGTGCCTTTTATCCAGGTGATGTTATCAAGATATTCAAGCTCCTCCTCCGTAAAACGAAGCTGACAGAAGGCCTGCACCTGTTCCCTTATCTCCTCGACCATCTCATCTGTAAAATGCACGTCTTTATTTCGGCACTTGAAGGTCCATGTCGTTTTATAGCTTGTGAACTGATGGAAAATCGTCTGTCCCATGCTGAATTTATACATATCAGTCTCAAGAAGGCTGTTTATTATTTGTGGCAATCTCATCTGTTTTATGTCCTCTTTTCTTTTTCTTTCAAACCATTTACTACCTGTAATTTTAGTCTTGATTTTACCACTGCGACTATCAAATATCAAGCATACGCACATGTTTAATTACCTTCAATTTATTTTCTTTTCCGTCAGCATATTCACTGGTTCCAAAATAAAAACTCCCATGAAAGCCACTAACCGTGACCTCCATGGAAGCTTAATTGTTTATATTGCAGAGATAAT
>OKRZ01001126.1_pt1 | contig 21107 bp, 14 predicted proteins | sample 1601141 | NCBI WGS metagenome assembly OKRZ01 (sample SAMEA3541524, study PRJEB24748) | human gut metagenome | biome: human gut; feature: human-associated habitat; material: faeces | place: China | collected 2012
TGGGCGAGTTATGGGGGCTGGTGACAACCGGCCCCCAAACTTTTAAGGGCGGCGCTGTGTGGGGCGTTATGCAGAACCTGCACAATGCCATGGTCGGCGTAGGGTATGCCCTCGTGGTGCTGTTCTTTGCTATATCACTGTTCAAAAACACGATGAACTTTCATGAACTCAAGCGCCCGGAGGCCGCCCTGCATTACCTGATCCGCTTTGTGGCAGCCAAGGCACTTGTCGGGTATGGCATGGACATTATGCTCAACATCTTTTCCATCTGCAACGGCGTTATCACCGATATGACCTCCGGCATGGGCGGCATCTCGCAGGCGATGGTATCGCTGCCCGGTGAAATGCAGACTGCGATTGAAAATGTGGGATTCCTCGCCAGTATCCCGCTATGGCTTGTCACGATCTTGGGCAGTCTGTTCATTACGGTATTGTCGTTTGTGATGATTCTCACCGTGTACGGACGCTTTTTTCGGCTCTATATGTACACGGCGCTGGCTCCCTTGCCGCTGGCGAGCTTTGCCGGGGAAAGCACACAGTCTGTGGGCATTTCCTTTGTAAAAAGCTATATCGGCGTGTGCTTGGAGGGCGCTGTCATTGTGCTGGCCTGCATCATCTATTCAGCCTTTGCCAGCACACCAACGGTCACAGGCGGCGAACCGACCACAATGGTGTGGAGCTATCTTGCCGAAACCGTATTCAATATGCTGGTTCTGGTCGGGCTTGTGAAAGGCTCCGACCGCATTATTCATGAAATGATGGGGTTATAAGCTATGCAGAATCCAATCAACAAAGAAATACGCCACTATCAAGAAGAAATCTTTATGGGTCTGACGCTGCGCCAGCTGATCTGCTCCGGCATGGCCATTAGTGTGGCGGTTCTTGCTTATATGACGCTTACCCCGCTGCTGGGCCGGGAAACCGCCAGCTGGGTTTGCATCGTGGCTGCCGTGCCGATTGCCGCCGCAGGGTTCTTCCACTATGACGATTTGAATTTTGAACAATTTCTGGTTGCTGTAGTGGAAAGTGTAATCCTTGGCAGCAGTTGGCGGTTATGGAAAACCGAGTATGATTTGTCCAAACCAAAACACAAAAAGAAGGTGAAAAAGTTTGCGATTAAATGAATATGCCTCCACACGCAGAACGCGGGGCAGCTACAAAATCCCGACTTCTGTGCAAAAGTCCATCCCGATTGATGAAATCTATGCGGACGGCACTTGGCGCTCCGGCGAGGTGTACAGCCAGATGTGGAGTGTCTCCGACATCAACTATGCCATGCAGAGCGACGATAAAAAGCAGGACATTTTGGCAAAGATGGGCAGGATTTATTCTAATATTCCTACCGACTGCTGGGCGCAGCTTTGCATTGTCAGCCAGCGCATGGACGAGATTTCCTTTGAGCGAGATGTTCTGTACCACCGCGCCAATGATGGTCTCGACGCATACCGCGTCGAACGCAATCGTCTGATGAAAGCCTATGCGAAAGAAATCGGCAATGTGAAGCAGCAAAAGTACCTGATTCTCTCCACCAACAAGCAGAACAGCAAGGATGCCCGCGAACGGCTGAATCAGGTGCAGCGGAATATGCTGGGCGAGTTGTCCAACATTGGCTGCAAAGTCTGTGCGCTGGATAACAACGCCCGGCTGGAAGTGCTGCACAACTTTTTCCGCATCGGAGAGGAAACGCACTTCCAGTTTGATTTTGACAACTGCACCCGATTGGGACAGGATTTTCGGGATGCCATTGCGCCGGATGCAATGCGCTTTTGCAAAGACCACATCGAGATTGACGATTCCTATGCCAAGTGCATGACGATTGCCCAGTATCCGCAGCAGTTGGACGATAAGTTTATTGCGACACTGCTCCAGCAGGTGCCGTACATCGTTTTGTCCATTGCCATTCAGCCTGTGGAAACCGAGGACGCTTACCGCGAAATCGAGGATTCCCGGATGAAAACCGATGCCGAAAAGGTGCGGTTTAATCGCAAAACGGTGGAGAATCTTGACTTTGTGGCCACTGTGCCATACAAGACACAGGCACAGGAGAAGAACATCGAATATATCCGAACGGAAATGGCCGAGCATGACCAGCAGATGTTCTTGGTGTTGTTATCCGCGGCATATTTTGCCGATACACTGGACGAACTCAAAGCAGAAACCGCTGCACTAAAAACCACGGCAGCGAACTTCAATTGCCGGTTTACCGAGCTGCGTTTCCAGCAGGAACGAGCCTTTAACACGGCCATGCCGTATGGCCTGCGGCGCATTGCCAGTGTGCGCACTATGCTTACCAAGGGGTTGTGCGCCCTTGTGCCGTTCAATGTACAGGAGGTGATGGACGCGGGCGGTATGTTCTATGGTGTCAATGCTGTATCCGGCAACTTGATTGTCGGCCTGCGTTCCGAACTGCCGAACGGAAATGGTATGGTGCTGGGTACCTCCGGCAGCGGCAAATCGCTGTTCGTAAAGCTCGAAATTCTGATGTTGTATCTTCGTTTTCCGAATGCAAAATTTTATATCGTAGACCCCGAAAACGAATACGCTCCTTTGGTACACGCTATGGGCGGCGAGGTAGTAGACATTTCACCAATCAGCGAAACGCACTTCAATCCGCTGGATTTCTACCCTGATGGAAAAAGTAAGATTCTGCCGCAAAATGCGAAGTCGGAATTTGTGCTTTCCCTGTTCGAAAAGGTGATGGAGGGAAACATGATTCCGGGCGACAAAAGCCTGATTGATCGCAGCTTGAAAAATATCTACAAACCGCTTGTGGATTCACACTATACCATACCTTGCCCCACACTGGTGGATTTATGGAAAGACTTGCTTGCACAGCATCACCCCAGAGCCGAGCAGCTTGCCTTGGCAATTGAGATTTTCGCAAAAGGCAGCATGAAAGCTTTTGCGCAGCCCACGAATGTGGATATGTCCAATCGTCTGATTTGCTTTAATATCAATCGTTTGGGTGAGCAGCTGAAACCAGTGGCGATGATTTCCATGCTGGAATTTATTAACACTGCGGTTATGAACAGCAACCGCAAGGACGCAACCGCAGCCACTTGGGTATACTTTGATGAAATCTATCTGTTGCTCCGCGATGAGGAAAGTGCAAAGTTTCTGTACCAAAGCTGGAAGCGATTCCGCAAATATAACGCCTATGCCACCGGCATTACCCAGAACGCACAGGACTGCCTGACCAACGATACCGCCTGTGCGGTGCTGTCCAACAGCGAATTTGTTGTAATGCTGCGTCAGACAAAGGACATTTTGCCGCTGCGGAAACTGTACGGTCTGTCAGAGCCGCAGCAGGAATACCTTAAGCTGGCCACTGCCGGGCAGGGGATTCTGAAGATGGGCAATAACATCATCCCGTTTGAAAATAAGCAGCCGACAACAGGTAAGGTATATAAACTGATAAGCACTAAACCCGGAGAGGTGGAATAACTATGCGCAAAACAAAAACGGCGGGCGATTTGATAAATTGGAAGTTAATGTACCCAGATATTATTCTCCAAATCTTTAAGATAGGATTTGTAAAGATTTATAAGTGTTGGCGTTTCCTTAGTATCAGGAAAGCTCAATAAATACCCATCCTCGGTTTCGTGAAAGCCTATAATGCCGTGTAGTCCGGCCATCTCTGCCACCTTGACCAAGGTGTGGTAGTCATACTCGGCAGCACTGATATAAAGCGTCATTTTGGTATCCCCTTATCATAGTACTGTTTTCTATTTTACACCCACAACCCGCTGTGCGACAAGGCATAGCGGGATTTTTATTTCAAAGGAGTTGTTACTATGCCCAAAGAAAACAAAATCCGCGTTTTATATGTTCAGCCGGGAAAATACCCGGAAGAGCGCATTGTTGAAAACGACTTGAAATCCATGCAAAAACTTGTGGGCGGCGATATTGAATCCGTGGCCCCTTGGAGAGCGAATGTTCGTGTCGTATGCAACCAAAAGGGAAAATTAAATGGTATGCCGCTGAATCGTCTGCTCGGAGATTACGATATTCTCACGGGCAGCTTTTTCATCTGCGGCTTACGCAACGGAAACTTCATAAGCCTGACGGACGAACAGTTCAAGCGCTATGAAAAGCTGTACCATGATCCTATCATTTTTACGGATACTCCGCTGGGAATCTACCCTATGAAAGCCACGCCGGAGCAGTATACCCGCGTGATGAACGATATGCAAGCTCGCAAACAGGTCCGCCACAACCGGGACAATCACGATGAGCGCTGACAATCGCCGCCGCAATTTGGTACGGCGGGCAATAATGCAATCCGCTGTGCGCGGCAGTGCGCAAAGGGCCAAGCAAGCGGCTACAGAGCCGGATACCGATACCACCGACTGCGGGGAACAGACTATCCAGAATAGAGCCGAACAAGCGGTTGGCACAGCAGAAAACGCAGCCATAAGCACCGCCAGAATCAGCTATAAGCAATTCCGCGTTATGCAGGACAAGCGTGAACAGCGGCAGAAAAGTACGGAAAAGGCCGCCCCTGTTGCTAAAAGCCAGACGGCCTCGCAACCCACCATAGAGGTTCTTTCCCAGCAGGAACGCCGCGAACAATTCAAGCGCGGGCGCTTTCGGGCGATTGCCATAGAAAAAGCCAAGCCCCAAACGCCCAAGGCAGACAGTGCGTTACCGCAGGAACAAATCTCCCAAAGCCAGCTGATAAAGACAAGGCAGCAAAGCCTGAAACGCCAGCACTTTATTCGGGAGGCTGTGCGCAGACACTTCCAAAGGCAAGCCGAACAACGCGCTGCCACAAGTATCACCGCCCCAATGCGTATCGAAAGCCCCACCTTGCCGGGAATGACAACACCCAAAAAGGCTGCTGCCACCCGATTGCAAGCCCTGTTTCGCTACCTGATGAGCGCTATCAAGCAGCTGTTGGCCCGCACGGCCCGGAGAACTGCCGCAACGCTGGCGGCTCTGCTCGGTGCTGGTGGGGTGGTGTTGATGTTGGCTATGGTCATCGGCGCTGCTGCGGCGGTGATCGGCTCACCGATGGGCATTTTGTTTGCCGATGAATCCGGCGACCCAAACAGCATCCGCATTGCGGAAATCGTTGCGGAAACCAATGCCGACTTTGGTGAAGCCATCAACGAGATCGTAGCTGCCCACCCGGAGTGCAGTGAAACCACCATGGAATATGACTACGAGGACGGTCACACTTGGGCAAGCTATTGGCCCGAAGTGCTGGCCGTCTTTGCGGTTCACACCAATCTGAATTCCGACAGCGATGTGGTGGTGATAGACGAAACCAAAAAGCTGCTGATTCAGAATACCTTTTGGTCCATGCACCAAATCACTTCAGAAATTGAAACCGTAACTACCACACCGGAGCCGACCGAGGACGAACCGGACCCGGAGCCGGTCACAGAGCATATACTGCACATCACGGTCAGCAGCAAAAGTGTAGCCGAGCTGGCTGAAGAGTACAATTTCACGCAAGACCAGCGCGACATTCTTGACGAGCTGCTGTCGGACGAACTGCGCCCTTATCTGCTGGCATTGTGCGGCGGTGTCGGCGGCGTGGTCGGTGACAGCACCCTGCAATGGCCGCTGCCGGGGCACACTTATATATCCTGCCACTTCGGGGAAGTGGACGCCTTCGGCAACGCCGGGCATCGCGGCACGGACATTCCCGCGCCGGAAGGCACACCCATTCTGGCTGCTCACAGCGGCACGGTGCTGGTCAGCGGCTGGAACGACAGCTACGGCAATCAGGTGCTGCTGGACAATGGTGCCGGGCTTTCCACACGCTATGCCCACATGACAAAAACAGCCGTTACGGCTGGGGAAACCGTAACGGAAGGGCAGGGGATTGGCTATGTTGGTTCTACCGGCGACAGCACCGGCAACCATCTGCATTTTGAAGTCATGCAAAACGGTGTGCGCTGTAATCCGCTGAGTGTAGTGAATCCCCAATAAAAAAGATGCGTATTTTGCGATTTTGATTGCAAGCGTTTTTGTTGCTGAAGTGAGCAGCCCTGTTTTACACAATCAAAAATAGGGCTGCAAGCAACTTTCGTCAACTTGCAGCCCTAGATTTAGAATGTTGGCTGACAACGAACCGCGATGCGCGCATTGCCGCTGTAGTCACAGGTGAAAAGCGTTAAGGCATATTCGCCGGATGTCATTTCATCTACAGCCGTAGCATTCAGCGTTTCCAAAGCCATAACCTGATAAGTATAGGTGTTTCCGTCCATGGTTTTCAGCATGACTTCATCGCCTTGCTGTAAATCACTCAATTTCCCGAAATGCCGCCTGTAATTATGGCCTGCAATCACGAGATCTTCTGTATCTACAGCACCGGAATATCGGCAGACAGTATCCTTCATCAGATTATCGTCAAAGCGATTATACACAGGCAATTCCAGCCTCAAGGCGGGAATAGAAAGCGTTCCGAGGAAGGTTTCATCGTCTGCAGCTTTGGCGATAGCCGACTCCTGTGTCTGCTGCGATTGCTGCATGGTCACTTCTGTCAGCAAATTTTGTGCTGCTTCGTCAGCACGGTTTGCATCGTAGTAGTTGTAACCCCACAAACCGATTGCCGCAAGCAGAAGCAAAATGCCAAGCACTGTGCAATAATGGCCAAGCTTATTTCTCATGGTCAGACTTCCTTTGTAGCCAGCCGCCCAACAGAATCAAGCTCAGGCCCATTGCAATCAGAATCGGTATCGGCCAGTTCAGCTGCCCTGTCTGCGGCAGCTTGGCTTTAGGCGTTTCCGGTGTGACTGTAGGCGTAGGCACCGGAGAAGATTCCGGTGTTGGGCTTGCACTGGGCGTAGGCGAAGGCCGCGGCCGGTCAATATGGGCGAACTTTTCATCTACCTCAATATCCTTGAATACCTCGCCATCTTCAATGATGGGCAATGTTACAAGGTATGGGTCGATGATGTACTCCTGATTGGCAGGCGCAACCTGCGTGCGAGCCACAAGATAAAGTCCCGGCTTCAAATTCGAAAAAGTCAGCTTACCATATTTATTGGTCACGCCGGTTTCATCCGGCACAGCGACTTTCGCGAGCTCTTTAGCGATAGCAAGCCTCTCGGAAGCCGAGGTTGTAGGCCAATCACAATCGTAATCGCGGTAAGCGTCCACAATGTTGTAGGTTACATCCAGCGTATCATCGTCAATCGACTTGTAAGCAATCAGGGTCAGCTCATAAGTATCCCCAGCCAGAAAGTAAATGGAACCATCGTCCTCACGGTAATGTGCGTCCAGCGTAATGGAAGAGTCATCATCATCGTAGCGGTTATGCGCTGCATAGGCAACCAGCTGAAAAGAGAACGCGAGTACAACAGCAAACAGCAAAGCGCAAAGCCTGCGGACTTTTGGTAAGCTCATGTTCTCATCTCCTCTTTTGGGCTTTGTGCCATAGCAGCATCACAAGCCACCGTAGTATGATAATGGCAAGAATTACCGCCGCACCAATCAGGCCATGCCGGAATTGAATCGGCAAAGTGTAAAACCAGTTCTTGGGGCTTTGCTCGGCGGCTGCCTGCTCCATATCCTGCTCCGAATAGGGGATTCTTGTTCCCCGCACCAGCAGCCGGTGTGAGTTGACACCGTAAGGTGTACAGGTAATCAGTGTTACATAGTCCTCACCGGGAACAATGGCCAGCGGCTGTGTTTCGTCCGGCAGAACCGTAAGGATCTGATCAACCTGATAAGCCAGCGTGTGCCCCAGCACCTTGATATAGAACTGGTCGCCAACCTGCATTTGGTCAAGGTCAGTAAAAAGGCTCGCCGTAGGCAACCCACGATGCCCGGAAAGCGCCGTATGAGTGCTTTCACCGCCAACAGGCAGTGAGGTGGCTTCCATGTGCCCAACACCTACCTGCAAAACAGATTCTGAGGTGCCGTGATAAATGGGAATGGTCGTATTCAGGCGAGGAATCATGATATAACCCATCATACCGGTGCCATCGATGTTCAGCAGCTGCCAATAGGGGCCGCTTCTGTCGTCGTCTTCGGTATTATCGATAATATCTACGCCATCGCTCTGCTGCGCCAGCTGCCGATTGTATTCCTGCGCTTCGGCCAGAAGCTCGTCCAGCTGCTGCTGTTGGAGCTTACTGACCGAATCGTCGTAAGAGGCGGTTGTGCGGCTGCCGTGGATCTCTGCCAGATATTCACTTAATGATGGATAAACGAGAATGCCGATGCCCACCAGAATGACCAGCAGACGGGCAAGCCCGCGCAGCCTGTCTTTCATTTAGCGGTTTTCCTTCTTCTTTTTGGGGGCAAACACACCCAGCAGAACCACGGCAACGCCCAAGATGGTCAGGCCGATGGTACCAAAGCTACCGGTTTCAGGCAGCATAGTGCCCTTCATATTCTGAACAGGAACCGTGGTATCATTTTTGGTGTTCGGGTTTCCGTTATCAATGGTATAAGTGAACTGGCTGAAGTCGTCTGCATCGGGAGTAATTACAATAGTCACGGGCTTGGTCAGCTTGTTGTAACCGGAGGGAGCTTTTGTCTCGACCAGATAATAAGTGCCAGCCTTCAGACCCTTGATGGTAATTTTACCGGTATCCGGAGTGGTAACTTCCGTTGCAGAATCTGTCTCGGTTTCATCGGTGCCCTTGATGTGATAAACCAGCGTGTTGTCCTGCGTATCTTCTTTCACGAGCTCAATGGCAGCGCCATCCGCAGTTGCACGCAGTTCAAAGGTGGCACCAGCCAGCTGTTTATGATTATTTCCCTCAGTCACAGCAAATTTATCGATGTCGATCTGGTAGGTATAAACCTTGCTCACATCAGGGTTGGACTTGCCGGTACCCTTAGAGCTCGGGTCATTGCTGTACTCAAGATACACAGTGTTCTTTGCGGGATTATCTTTAACGGCATCCTTGGTGATTTTTGCGGTGTAAGTCACAACGATTTCGGCATCGGTATCTGCACCCTTAACATTTTTCAGGTTCTCAAAGGTCACGGTCAGTTCTTTGCTTGCGCCAGAAGGCTTAGTCACAGTATAATCGGTATCCTCGGTCACTTCCTTACCAGCCACGGTGACTTTCACAGAGTTTGCATCAAAAGCAAGACCATTGCTCAGAGTATCATGGAAAACGAACTTATAGGTTTTATAATCGGTCATGTCGGGGACTTTAGCAGTCAGCTTAAAGGTGACTGTATCGCCGACCTGAGCAGAGCCATTGTCTGCATAATCATTACCGTTGTTGGTAGAAACAGTTTTGTCAACCGTGGGGAAGGTGCTCTTGATCTTCACTTCGGTCTTGGCACCGGTCTTAGGGACATTGGCAAAAATAGCATCGGTTGCGCGATTGTTGTTGCCGGTAGAACCGCCCTCAGGGAACACCAGATAATAACCAGCGGTCAGATTTTCAAAGGTCGCCATGCCCTTGGTGACATCGGTCTTATCATTCGCAGAAGTAGCTACTGCAGGGGTGGACAGGGAGTTGAGAGTGGCTTCATTCTGTCGCGCCCATTTCTGAGCATCGTGAGCCAATGCTGCCAATTTGCTGTCATCATTGTCCTTGATAAGAGTTTTGATGTAGGCGACTACGGCGTCACTCAATTCACTGTCTGCAATGTTGTCGGCTGTAACATTTTCACCAGTGATGCCGCCTTCCTGTTTGACTGCGTTGAAACGGGTTGCGTCCTTCGTAAAGAAATCTTTCCATTCTTTATCAAGCGTATAGCTATCAAAATCGTCATTGCCATCGTCACCTTCCGTGATACGGGCAGTGAACATACGGATTGCCGTCACTTTTTTGCCGATTCCTGCATTCTCACCTTCACCGGGAATCCACAACCCGGAACCAGTTACGGTAAGCGTACCGTTTTTCTGAACATCGCCAGATGCAGCAAATGCCGTCAAAGACAGGCACAGAGACAACATAACAGCCAGCACCAATGCGGCTGCGCGTTTAATGTGTTTCATACGAAACTTCCTTTCAGTTTATACATGGTTTGTAGCGTTCGTCCATTCCTCTTTACTCAGTGCGCCTCCCTTCTGCCCTTGCGCTTGCGTGGTACAGAAAGCGCAAGCAGCAGAATCCCTACACCAACTACCACATACAGCCAGTCGCCCGTACTGCCTGTATCCGGCAGCATGGGGTGATGGGTGTTGGTGATAGTTGCATGATAAGTCTTTTCGTCATAGGTGGAGCCCGTCAGGGTATAACCCGGAACGGCTTCTTCCTCAAACAAATAGACATAGTAGGCTTCAATCGTATCCGTTACGGTGCCATCGGCAGCCTTCTGATACTTCAGCACGGGGGCATTTTTCAGCAACGTGCGCCAAGTAGAAGCATGGCCGGACTCTACATCGTCCTTGGTCATGATAATGGCTTTGTAAAGGGTCTTGTTACCAGCCGTGCCATCCGGCTTAAACTCCTGCTGATAAATGTTGACCTTGATTTCATTGGGGCGTTTGCCATCGATATTCGCAAAGTCCTTCCAGATTTTGCTGATGGTTAAATCCACATATTTCTTGCAGGGGTCTGCGGTGTCAGCCGGTTCTGTAATTGTACTGTCCGGATTGTCGGTGTTGGCAGTGTCCAGCATCAGCACCGCCTTGGCGGGGCTTGCATAGGCTGCCAGATCTGCGGTAGTAGCCGCTGCGGCATCTTCCATCTTTGCATCTTTCAAATCCGAAAACTCGGTGATTTTATCCAAATGCAGCACTTCATATCGGTTATAGTCCGTGCCGGTGGAAGTATCTTTTTCTGCGCTGCCGAATACATCCTTGTTTGCCTTGGCAACATTTTTCAGCACCTCGTTGAAAGCACGATAGATGGAATAGTGGTTGTTGTTGCCCTCAATCGACTTGATGGTATTGAAGCTGTAAACCGACTTCAAATCATTCACGCCGGTAAAGGGTCCGACCAAGTTTTCTGTTCCGCGCACCACATCGCAGAGGGTCATGGTGCTGTTCTTGACCTGACCTTCATGGTTCAGACCGATAAAGCCGCCGGAATAGCCGCTACTATCGCTGCCGTCTGCGGTATCGTCTGCACCACCAGCGTACACATCGTATCCGGAAGAAATGCCGGATACCGTGCAGGAATCAATATCAGTGCGGTTGCCCTTGATGAGGTTGATTTTTACATTGGAGATCTTGTCTTTGTCTATGCCGTTTCGCGTACAGGGCAGCTCGATGACAGAATCCCCGATGGTGATAATGGCAAGGTCGCTCTTGCCTTCGCCCAAATCACGGTTCAGTGCTACGCTGATTTTCAGCCCCAGCAGCGTGACAGACAACGTGTCGCCCTCGCTCAGGATCTTCAGCTTCAGAATCGGGCCCAAATTGACATTCACAAAGCCAAGGTTTTGCAAATCACCGATATACAAAATGCGCAGCAGCTCATTGACGATTTCAAACAAGCCGTTCAGCAGCTTGGATTGCAATTCAGTACTTACGACATAGTTCATATCGGTTTTGCCGATAAAGCCGCCTGCAATCTGACCACTGGTGACTTTTTTCAGCAAGTTGGTCGAGCAGCTGCTGATTTTGGCAAGGTCTGCATAACCGGCAAAGCCGCCCGCAATAGGCTGCTGGCCGCCCTGAGCCTTAATCACCGTGCCAAGCCCAAAGCCAGATACACTGCAATTTTCCACATGGGAGCCAAACAAGTCCAGCGCTCCAACCGGGCCGGAAAGCAGCTTGTCTTCTAGTACGCTCACATCGTCAATATCCGCTACGCCGCTTTTGCCCAAGTGTCCTACAAAGCCGCCTGTGTAGTTGAGTCCTTCTACGTTAGCAAGGTTGGAAACAGCGCTGTTCTTTACGCTGCCGTCCATCATGCCGCCGCCAAAGCCGCCTGCACAGCCGCTGTAACGGGTTTCATTCAAGGCTCCTTGCCGTTCTGCGGTGTATGCCCGCACGGTCAGACCGTCCGAAACGCCTGTCACTGAGGAATCGTAAATGTAAGTGCGGAAAGCATCCAGCACCGATGTGTTACCCAGCTTAATCAAGTCGCTAAGCAGCTTGGTTTTGGAGCCGTTTGGATCTTTACCGGATACCTGTGCAACACCGGCCACATCAGCCAAGCCGAAGAATCCGCCTGCATACAAGCCGCCATCCACACTGCGTAGATTTTGTACCTGTATCTTTTGGACGGTAGATTTTTCTTCTCCAACTGCACTGGCTTCCAGCGAACCTGCAAAGCCGCCTGCATAGGCTGCATACTTTACGGCATCGCCTTCTTTGTAGCTGCCATCCACCACAAAGCCCCATTTACTGTCTGCGGCAGAGACCGTTGCAGCATGGATGGTGGTGGCGGTGGCTTTCAGCACGGTGGCCAAATCACCGGGTGTGGCGATCAAATGATCCAAAATGCCCTGCAGCAGACCGTTGGAGGCATTGGTGTTCACCCTCGCCACGCTGCCTGCCGAGGCAAGACCCACATAACCGCCTACCGCAATGCGACCTGTAACACGGCGCAGGTTGGTAGCATTGCAGGAAGCCACGGGTGCGGCATACTTGTCGGTAGACGACCATTGATCCGTAGAGGGAAGTTCCTCTTCGCCGTCCAGCTGGATCTGGGCACCATAAGCGCTGCCCACAAAGCCGCCCGAATATCCGCAATGGTTTTCCGGCAGGCCGGTGGCCTGTACCGTAAGACCTGACTTGTAGCCTTGCACCGAAGAATTGCGAACTGCGGGGACAAACAACTGCGCAATGTTCAGCAGCTGGTCAAGGTTCAGATTGAGCCCCAGAATGCTTACAGTACCAAGCTGTGCGGCACCGCCTGTTTTCATCTGTCCGGCAAAGCCGCCTGCACTATGCAGGGCACTGACCAGCTTGGCATCGTAGGCCATACAGTTTGTTAATGTGCCGCTGTTCATGCAACCCACATAGCCGCCTGCATCGCCGCCGTAAAGCATGTTGTTAAACTCACCGCGTCCGGCAACGACATTATAGCCATAAATCATTTCAGCCAGCAGAGCATCCAGTTCAGCTTGTGTGGCAACTGTGCCTTTTTTGGCCAGTTCGTAGCCGTAGCCGCCATATTTGCCCACGTATTGCACCCAGCTGTTCCAAGTTTCCACATCCAGACCAGCCAAGGGGCCATACACCGCTGTGTTGGTTTGCACCGGGTAGATAACGCCCAATGCGCCGAGAATGTTCTTGATGCTGATGAGGCCCATCAGCGCACTGACACTGCCGAGTTTTGCTGTGTCAGCCGGTTCCATTAAGCCGGTATAGCCGCCAGCATATTCAAACCCGTAAACGGAACGAATACGCTCGGCCTTGCATACGCTGGTGGGGCCGTTGTAGGCTCTCGTGGTATCGCCCTTGGCATATTCTTTTTTCCTTGTGGAAGTATCAAAGCCGTGAATGGTGCCGCCCATGTTGTGGCCCACATAGCCGCCTGCCATGCCACGCTGCACAGTGGTATTCGATGCAGCATTGGCGCGCACTGCACCGCCGCAAGGCACACAGTTGGTAGAACTATTTCGGATGGAAGGCACAAAGCTTTGCAGCAGCGAGGCAAGAACGGAATCGATGTCGACAACCTTTTTCAAAATGCTGCCGTTGTCCAGCAGGCTGGCAACGTCGCCGGGCTCAAGTTCGCCCACATAACCGCCTGCGGCAATCTCTCCGATAATGTAGGAGAAATTGATAGCCTGACAATCTTGGATATGACCGCCGTATATGCCACCGGCATAACCGCCCGACATACCAACCTTGCCTTGGCTGTTATCCAAATCACCGGTTGCCAGAACGGCAAAGCCGCCTGTTCCACCAGTTACATCCGAATGTTCAATCCTAGTGACTACTACCGAAAGAGCATCCAGAACATTTGTGAGCTGAATCGTGTTACCCAAAATCTGCAAACCGCCGCCCACAGAGGCTGCACTGCCGATGTCCATATCACCTACATAGCCGCCTGCATAGCGACCGCCTGTGACGGCATAGGTGCTTTTTGTATCGTCATAGTAGGTAGGCGCGGATGTATCTTCCAGATTATCCGGAGGAGTAACGATTGTATGTTTTAGCTTAGTTACATCCGAGCAGGAAATTTGTGCGCCGCTGGCATAGCCGACAAAGCCGCCTGCACTGCCTACGGTCGGGTCGCTGGTCAACTTATTGGCTTTTACGGTGAATCCTTTGTCCGATTTGACACCAGCATATTTAATGTAAGGCACATAGGCGTTTATCACGCTGAGCAGATCGGTCAAATTGATGTTCAGCCCGGTAAAGTCGCCCAGGATACTGATACCCTTAGAGGCATCTGCCAAGGCACCGGAGTATACCCGCCCGGCAAAACCGCCCGCATAGGACTGACCGTTTACGGCATCCAGATTGTAGACTGCATAGAAATCGTTCGCTGCGCGGCTGCTGTTATCTACCGTACCGCTTTGGAAATCGGCTGCAAAGCCGCCGGCAATATCACCGGTCACGCTGCCGCCATTCACATAAGAAACAGTACAGTTTGTGTAGCTGGGAATCAGGTAGCCGATGGCATTAACCAATCCGGTGGCTTCGAGCAGTGATTTCACCGAGTTGTCATCACCCACCTCAGCCAAACCACCGGTTTTGGAGATTGCCACAAAGCCTGCCGCATAGCCGCCGTCTTTAGCCGCTGTTACGGATTTCAGGTTCGTAACATGGGCATCTTCCACCTTGGTGCTGTTGCTGCGGGCCATAAAGCCGGAAGCTGTATAATCCCGCACCGAGTTATCCTCACGAACGCCGGTGGCCTCTACCGTAAAGCCATCGCCAATGCCTTTCACATTGGCGTTTGTGATAGTAACCTCCACCGCCTGCCCCAAAGAGAGCAGATTGTTGAGTTTCAAGAGATAATTCAGACCCAGCAGATTGACTGTCAAGCCGCCGTCCGTTCCTACCAATTCACCGGGACCGGACAAGCCGATAAAGCCGCCCACAAGATTTTCGCCGCCGACCGACTTTAGATTGTTGATGGAAACCGTTTTGATGGTGCCGCCAATGGCTTCGCCGAAGCCACCACCCACACGCTCTTTGCCTTCCACGGCAAAGCCGTCGTTACCGCCGTTCAGTGTTACGCTGTCTACAGTAAATGCAAGATAAGAGGCAACGCCGAGAGTCGTGTTCAATAAGCCAGCAACGCTGGCAGTGCCCAGCGACCCGGCAATACCGCCTACATAATTGTGGCCAGAGATGCTTCCTACACCTGTAAAAGAGACATTCTGTTCCGTGATTTTATCTGCGGTGTATATGTTGTTGCGCCAATAGGAAACCTTGCTGAGATAATCAGCACGGGACGGTGCAATATATGCGCCATCACCGCGCCCGGTAACGCCGCCCACATAGTCGGTGCCGTTGACTGTAAGCGGTGCATCCACCGTACACCCTAAGATGTACGAAGGGTTCACGCCTGCCAGAGAAAGCAGTGAAGATGCCGCACCCGGGTTGCTGCTGAGCAGCTTGACCACCAAATCAACCACACCGCCCAGAAGGTCATCTTTATTATCGTCTTTGCCAAGATTGGCCGCCCAGCCTAGGGTTGCAATACCTGCAAAGCCGCCTGCATTGGCTCCTGTGGCATGAACCGTCAGCGATTCGCTCACTTTGGCCGAACAGTTGACAGCCGAAGTATTGGCAAGACCGCCGGCAAAGCCGCCCACATAGTTTTCGCCCTGAATGTTTATGGCCGTATTGTCTAATGTGCAGTTGAGAAGCAGGCTTTCAGGATTCATATTGGGCAGCTTGGTTTCAATATCCAGCGCACCGGACAAGGTGCCTTTGATGATGCTGTCTCGGGCAAGGCCCACGAAGCCGCCCACAAAATTTTTCCCCTGCAGGGTAAGGCTGCTGTTTTTGACAGTGCAGTTTTCTATGATACTGCCGGACTGCTGCCCCACAAAGCCGCCTGCGTAGCCCTTTTCGCTCAATGTGGAAATGTTCAGACCGTCAATGCTGCAATCGGCAAATTTTGCATTGATATAGCCCGTAGGGATCAGCTTGCCTAAGGGAATGGCATTGCCCAGCAAAATGGTGATCAAATCACCCAATCCCAAGCCGGGAATCACATTCAGAATATTGGTCAGCAGCTTGACCAGGTCGCCCAATGCTTTTGAAAGTCCATCGTACTGGGTCACGCCAATGGTATACCCAACAAATCCGCCGGTGTTGTTGTTCACATTCTTCACATCGGCATTGACCACTTCAATGCCGGAGAACAGCACCTGCCCCTCCACTCGTCCGGCGATGGCACCGGTTGCCAAGGCCGTGGGGTCTTTCTTTCGGGCATCGAGAACATCTCCCAGAGTTTTACCTAAGTCGATTTTCACCTGTCCAAAGGTCAGAATGAAGGTCAAACCGCTTAACACGCCACCCAGCAGCTTGCCCAGAGTGCTAGTCAGTGTGCTGACCAGAGTAGAGGGATAGTAGGTTTCGTTTGTTGTGGTATGAACATTGATTTTCTCAAATTTCAGGTTGGATACCTGCACCAGCCCTTTACTCAGGCCAATGTCTTTCTCACTGACTTCACTTGATACAGTAGAGAAGAAGCCAACGCCCATCTGCTCGCCAACATTCAGTTTATCAGTCTGCATTACGCTGACATTTGAAATTGTAGGCTTTGTGGATGTGTTGATGGCGGAAGAGTCATCATTCCATATTTTTTCGCCGTTGGCCGACTTTGCACCAATCATTGTTCCTTGGAAAGTCAGAGGCGTCCAGTTGGCGCTGCTCAAGTCGATGTCACGGAAGATGATGTAATTGGCATTGGAGGCATAGGTCTGGTTCGCAGCTTTATCAATGTCCAGATTGGGGTCAATTTCACCGGTTGTCTGGTTTACACCGCAACGGCCAACAGTATAAACGTACAAAAGGTTATTTGCTTTATCGCTTAAATTTTTGTCAGCTGCATGGATACCGTCTTTTCCAAGAGTATAGTTGTCAGTACCGTTCTGTTCTTTCGTCAGATCCGCATCGCCGCCATACAGCATAATGAGATTTCCGCTGCTGTCATGGTCAATCGTCCACTTCGCATTGTGATGAATAGCCTGATAAACGGCACCGTAAACGGTATCTCCGCTGCCGATTTTCCGTAGCTGCTGCTCATTGCCGATCAGGATATAGGTCTTATCCCCGATTGTTTTTACTACCTGCCCCGGAAAGTCGCGTCCGTCTGCCTTACCATCCGTGACCCTGGAGTACGGCTGTACAGAGGTATCCGAACTGAACTGCGTAGAGAGCACATAGCGATGATTTAGGCTGTATGTCAGATACGGCTCATCTTCCCCGTTGGGGTAGATCAGCTGACCGCTGCCAAAGGTCTCAGCTTGTGCATCGCCATCCATGACCGGCTCGGTGTCTGGGTTTTCCCCGTGCAGCACCGCCATCTGGTACGGGTTGTAAAGATAGATGGTGTTGCTTTGCGCATCATACAGCGTAAGGTCATCGCTGCTTTCGGCAAGCGGCGTGATGCTGCCGGTAAAGCCTTCCGGCAACTGCCATTGCAGCATATCGCCCGTCAGCTCAATGTCCTCAGCAATGGCGTATTGCACATCCAAAGCGTAGGTGATTTCCGCACCGTTTTCATCGGTCACGGCAAGCCCGCTTGCATCGGTAAGCGTTTGCCCGCTGCCAATTTCGGCTAACTGGTCGCAAGTATAAATCAGGATTTTTCCGTCCTGATAAAGAGATTTGGCCGATGCATCCGTGTTCTCAGATGAAGATTCGGCAAGCTCTGAATCGGTTGTCTCGTTCGAGGTGGGAATCTGATCTGTGTCAGATTCCGGCTGACTCTCTACTGAACCATTTGACGAGGCATCTTCAGGCAAATCGGAAGAGGCCGAAGAATCCCCAACCAAAGGCTCAGAAGAAGCCGCATCATTGCTTGAAGAATCGACCGATGTATTTTCCGGAGATTGCTCCGGGATGTAACCCGCATCACTGTCTACAGGTACACTTTCGGATTCAGCACTGGAAGCAACTATACTGCTTTCAGCTAAGATAGTATCATCCGCTGCAAAAGCGACCGGTGCTGTGCATTGGAAGAACATCAGCGCCGCCATCGTAGCAGATGTCCATCTCATAAAAGAGTGATGGCGCATGGGAATTTCCTTTACCCCCTAAAGGCTAATTGCGTAAATTCGTATCGTACTTGTCCTACGGATTTACTAGGTTTTATTGCGAAAAGTATCTGCCATTATTTGAATAGCAGATACCCTTGCAATAAATCCCCCTGCAATGAGCATTGAGAAACAAAAGCAGACGGATAATTGACCACAAATTTCTATTCAGTGCCAAAAGCTTGCTCGATTGCAAACCGCTTCCGTTCCATGTTGGTATGAACATAGCGCTGTAATGTGATGTTGGGATTAGAGTGCCCCATAAGCTCGCTGAGTGTTTTGATGTCGCAACCTGCCTGCAAGCAGGTGGTAGCAAAAGTATGGCGTAACATATGTGGATTCACATCATGTGCACCGGCCTTCGCAAGATAACCATGAATGCTCTTTCTGTAGCAACGAGGCTCTACCGGTTTACTGCTGCATGATAAGAACCACACATCACTGCCGAATGTGTTTTTCTGGTACAGCATTTGGAGTAGAACCGAAAGCTTTGGCGGGATTGGTAATACTCGCTTGGAACTTTCTGTTTTTGGTGCTTGTACCACAACCGAAGTTTTCCCCGTTCCAATGGCAATACGCCGAACGCCGCGGCGTATACGGACTTCCTTGTGCACGAGGTCAATATCACACCACTGCAAGCCGCATACCTCGCTGATCCGAAGACCAAGCTGGAGCATAAATAATATGCCCGCCTTTCGTGGGGTCGGATTCTTGAAAACAAATCGGTTGACTGCCGCCTGCTCTTCAAGAGAAAGTGCTTCTGGAAACTCGTTCGTTTCTTTCACGGGCTTGATTGACAGCTCAATCATGGGCATTAAATGCAGTTTGTATGCGTATTTACATAGCCTGCGGACAAGGCTGATGCATTCCCGTGAAAGGCTTGCTCCAAAAGGTTTATGCTCTCCACCAACCGGAGAAATAATCTGTAAAACGCATAATTCTAATTTTGCGCCGGAAAGTTGTGAAATTCGTAGGTTCCCGATAACCGGCAAAATATAATGCTCAATGGAATAACGATAATGCGCTATGGAAGACTCCTCTAAGTCGTTCAGCGTGGAAAGCCATAGTTCCGAAAGAACCGAAAATGTAAGCTCTTGTGCCTCAAGCGGAACCGTGTAATCAGCTGCTTTTACCTTTTTCCGAATCAATGCTGATTTTGCATCGACATAGCTGTACGCATACACATAGCCCCAAATCGCTTTTCCGGTTTCACTTCGCCCTTTAATGTAGCGCCCTTCCCAGCGGCCATCTTTTCGCTTATGGATATTTTCTCCATGTCTTGCCATTGTTGCAGCCTCCATTCATTGACTATGATTTGACAACCTAAACAATAGCAGTATTTGTTTTGGGTAACAATATGGACGAAATAGTAGCGCACGATGTGTAAAAAACCATCAGTTTGCTATTTTTCACTTAATTTGTGCGAAATCAACAAATCGATTCTTGATATTAAAGTAAGGCTGTGATAAACTAAGCAATCAAAGATATTGTTTTCTTGGTATCCGCTATTCAAATAATAGCGGATACTTTTTTGTGTACGCATAAGGTCATTGAACTCATCCATATATTTTTACGATAACATTATTTTTACGAAAAGTCAAACTGCAAGGAACAAATATCACTATTGATTTGTTTATCATGAAAAGCATCGCTCCTATACTAATAGTAATTTGGTATCACTATTAGATATATTTCTGGGAGAGTGCTATGACAAATGCTTTATTAGGACAGCGACTTCGCCAGCAACGAAAAAGAAGGGGGCTGACGATTGAACAATTGGCTGAAATGATTGGTCTTTCTAAAAATTATGTCAGCTTGATAGAGCGCGGCCAGAAACTTCCCAGTATGGCAACACTCATTAAAATTGTAAACAGTCTGCATATTTCCGCAGATGTTTTGCTGTGTGACGAAGTAGAATCTGTAAGCTGTGTTGTGGACGAAGAACTGGATCAGCGTATAAGGGCGCTCGAACCACATCAGCGCAAGGCGGTCTTTGCCATACTTGATTCTGTTATTGATGCAATACCAGATTTAACTGCATCCTCGTCAGAGGATTCTGCTGAATAAGCATTATATATACATTAGTTCGACGCTTTGCGCCAAACCGATAAAACCGCAGTATGCCAGATGGTCAAATCGACCATCTGGCATATTTTTTTATCTCCATATCAGAAAATGTATCGTAAAAGCGATACATTACTATGCTCGCGCACCTCCGCCTGTTTTTGCATGAAATGAAGTCAAAAACAACGGAGGTCAAACCAAATGTCGAAAAAGTATATTCAGAACGGCGCTTTGATTCCCGCCGAAGATGAACAAATCATCGCGGAATTAACAGCATATCTGTCTGTTTCGCTCCGGAATGAACGCAGTAAATACCTGAAAAAATATGGAAAAATTCGTGATTTTGAGTCCTCGATCGAAGATTTGAACCCGGATTTTGAGCCAGAAGATAGTTCCTTTGAGGAGAGGATTGAGCAAATGCTCGCATGGGATATGGTGAAAAACTATCTTCCACTGTTGACTGCAAAAGAATGTGAGATCGTTTTATGCTTGTATGTAAACCAGCTCAGCACAGCAGATACCGCCGAAAAGATGAACCTGTCGCCGGAAACTGTTCGCTGGCACAAGAAAAACGCCTTGCAGAAAATCCGCAAGGCAATGGAGGAAAATACCTGATGGGTGTTTATATTGATCTTCTGAAAGCCGCGCAAAGCGGCGATACTGCTGCGGCAACCGTACTGTATGAACAGTACCAGCCGTTAATCAAAAAGTTGAGTTGGCATGACGGCATATTTGATATGGACTTATATCAAACCCTTTCTGTTGCATTTTTGGTCGCATTATCGAAGTTTGAGATTCGATAACCCCAAAATATAAATTTTTTCAAAAATACCCCAACGATTTTGCCCGTAAATTGATGTTTATATTATAGAGGGACAAAAAAGCCCTCTTCCCCTTGAGTACCTTGACAACTGCATATCCGAATCACCGGTTACATACAACTGACCTTGCCGCAACCCAAGGAGCGTCGGCAAGCACGATTCAGAGGCAAC
>OKRZ01001128.1_pt1 | contig 21094 bp, 20 predicted proteins | sample 1601141 | NCBI WGS metagenome assembly OKRZ01 (sample SAMEA3541524, study PRJEB24748) | human gut metagenome | biome: human gut; feature: human-associated habitat; material: faeces | place: China | collected 2012
CAATCTTTAAAATACAGCATAACTATTAAGGTTATACATCAACAGAGGAGAGATATATGCTCTCTCCTCTTATATTAAATAAAATTGGAGGATTCGAAATGGCTAAATTCGGAAGAAAAAATCATGTAAACTTAGACCCTTTATCATATTCTAGTTGCCTGTTAGGTGAAGCGAAAGTCGGAAAAACAACTTTGGTAAGACAGGTATGTGAAAAGCTTGTAGGCGAAGATGGATATATGTTCTTAGAATTAGGACAGGAAAGAGGTGCAGATGCGATTGAAGGTATCAATTATGTAAACTGTCCTGAATGGAATATGGAAGTTGATGAGCTTACAAACTCTGCTGGTTTTGCAGATGTATGTGAAGATATTATTGAAAATAAATCAACAGAGTATGCAGCTCTTAAAGTAGTTGTTTGGGATACATATGACCAGCTTATCACTATTGCAGAACAGGAAGCTATTCGTCTTTGGAATAAAGAATGTAGAGAAAATCAGCATCCTGAAAAGTGTACAAAGAGTATCAATGCTGCTTGGGGTGGATTTGGTAAAGGAGAAAAGAAGGCTATTGAGCTTATGTTCAATATGAAAGCTGAATTAAAGAAAGTAGGAGTTGAGACATTTGTTATTGGTCACGTAAAGACAAAAGATGTAACAGATGTTGTTTCAGGAGAAACTTATCAGACACTTACATCTGACCAGCAGCAGAATTATTTCAATGCCCTCAAGAAAAACCTTCATTTCCTTGGTCTTGCATATATTGACAGAACAATTGCAAAAGAGAAAACAGGTAAGAAAAATATTGTTACCAACAAGGAAGAGGTCAAGAATGTTGTCAAAGACGAAAAGAGAAAGATTAAATTCAGAGATGATAACTATGCAGTAGATTCTGGTTCTCGTTTTGCTGATATTGTACCAGAGATTAATCTTGACCCAGATGAGTTTATCAAAGCAATTACAGATGCTATTTTAGCTGAACAGTCTAAATCTGGTAAGTCTCTTGAGGAAACAAAGGCTGAACAGGCAGCCATTGAAAGTAAAAAAGAGGAAAAGGTTGCAGCTATGGAAGAGCAGCATAAAACAGAAAAGGAACTTGATGAAATTATCGCTCAGATTGTTGATTTCTTTACAGCTCACAAATCTGACCTTACAGTGATTAAACCTATTATGGACGAGGTTAAATCAATGGGATATGCAAATCCAAAGGAAATTACTTCTGTTGAAGATGCTAAGAAGATTCTTGCTTTTACCCTTAAAAAATAAGATTTGCAATTAATATAAATCCCTCACGTTTTGCGTGGGGGAAATTTCAAAAATAGGAGTAATAATTATGGCAAGAACAATACGAAAACATATGTCAAAACAAGAAAAAGCTGACTGGGATGAACTGTATGAATATGTCAGAACAGAGGTTATGAGATATGACCAAAATCAATCTCTTTCGTCAGAAATGGTATTGAGATTAAAAGGACTACTGAGTAATAAATTTATGGAGAACAATCACATTCAGGATACTGCAAGTTACTCCTATAAAACAGTATTGAATACATTTAAGTATTGCTCATTAGATATTCAGAGGGGATTGAGTAGTAATTCATTTAGAGATGAAAGACACCGATTCAATTATATACTAAAGATTGTAGAGTCTAATCTTAATACAGTTTATACACGAATGAAAAACGCAGTTAAGGCAGAAGAAAAGACTCAAACAATGGATGTTGAAACTGCAACACATATAGGTGCTTCCTACCAACGTAAAACTAAAGAAACTGCAAGTAATTTAGAAGAGTTATGGTAGGAGGTAAGTTATGGCAGAAAAAAATCAAGTAAAACTTACTGCATTTGAACAGGAAACAATTGATGCTGCCAAAAAGGTTTTGGAATTTAAGATTGCTTCAGAAGCAAATGTTGTAAGTATTTTATATAAAAACCCTGATGAAATTTATAATACAAATCTTACCATTGATGATTTTTCAAACAATGTCTGGAGAGTTTATTTTGAAATAGCTCATGAAATTATTTTAACAGAAAAGAAAAATACTCTTGATGATATTACCGTTGGAATTTACCTAGAGAAACATCCTAAATTAAAGGCAAAGTACATTGAATATGGGGAATATGACACAATAAGGTCAGGCATAAAATATATTAAGGTAGAAAATCTACAGGGATATGTTCAAGAACTTAGAAAATGGAAAGCAGTTATTCAGTTATGCAAAAAAGGATTTCCAGTAAAAGAAAGACTTTCTGATTATGCGGATATGACTGCTGAAGATATTTATAATGAGTATTCTGCTTATTTGAATCATACTTTTGCCAATATTGATAGTGATGTAAAATCATATGATATTTGTTATAAAATTCATGATTTAATTGAAAAATTAGATGCTGGAATTGCCATTGGTTTACCATATCATGATATGCCGATTTTGAGTAAAGAAACAGGCGGTCAATATATGGGGTCAATTACTTTGTTGGGTGGTGTATCTAACGCTGGTAAATCAACAGTAGCACGTTCTACCACAATTCCAAGTATCATTGAATTAAATGAAAAAATAGTAATTATGGTTAATGAGGATTCTCTTGCAAAATGGCAGAGAGAAATGTTGGTTTGGATTTGTAATAATATTTTCAAATATGACATTCAGAAGCACGTTGTTAGAGATGGTAAGTATGCACCTGATGTTAAAGCAATGCTTCATAAGGCAGCAGATTGGCTTGAAGAAAAAACTCAGAATCATATGATTACTGTTATTCCGTTTGTTCAATATCAAACAGCAAAAGCAATTAAAGAAATCAGAAAATATGTGGCAATGGGTGTCAAATATTTTGTTCTTGATACTTTCAAAATGGATGCTGGAAAAGTAAGCGGAAATTCATGGTTGGAAATGCAACAGGCTATGGTAGACATTAAAGATACTGTAAAACAGGAAGCTTTAAATGTACATATCTTAATTACCTTCCAGTTGGAAAAGGGAAGCTCAGTAATGAGATATTATACACAAAATAATATTGGACTTGCAAAGAATATTGTCGATGTAGCATCTACCTGTATTATGATTCGAGATGTTTTTGAAGATGAATATACAGATGAAAAGAGAGCGTTAAAAGTTTACAGATTGGAAGGTAAAAATGGGAAATCTAAAATACCTGTCAAACTGGATAAAAATAAACGATACCAAGTATTTTTTATTGTGAAGAATCAGGAAGGAGCAGCAAACCAATTTCAGATAGTTGCAGAACATGATAAATCAAGGAATATTATCAATGAAGTTGGTATTACAAATATTTCACCCGATGGATTCTAATACGGAGGTGTGTAATGGATACTATTTCATTGAAAAAATATATCTATGATAATCAAAAAATTGAATTTGTATTAGATGAGATTGGATGTAAAAACATCAAATATCATGATAATAAAGAGTTTTATTCGTGTTCAAACTATAATGGAGATAATGTAGGTGCTGTAAATGTAAAAAATAATCAATATCTAAATGTTGTCAACTGGACAAGACAAAAAGAGTTTGATGATAACTCCGATATTATTACATTAGTGGAATATAATAAAAACATTTCTTTTTTGGAAGCTGTTAAATATTTGCATAAGATACTTGGTTTGGATTTCAAATATTCCAAACCTATAAAAACTCAAAAAGTTTCCGAACAAAATGTTGCATTAAGTTTTTTAGCAAAACACAGAAGTAGAAAGCGAGTAGACGTATCAAATATTCAGACAATAGACGAAGATTTGTTGAATGATTATATTCCACTTTTATATATAGGATGGCTAAGAGAGGGTGTAATGCCTTGGACAGCGAAAAAGTTTGGATTAGCATATTCATATAAACGAAAAAGGGTAATTATTCCAATGAGATATTGGATTACAGGGGAACTACTTGGTATCAATAGTAGAACAACTGTAGAAAACTATGAGGAATTAGGAATAAAAAAATTCTTCATTACTCCATCATATCAAAAAAGCTTAAATCTGTTTGGATTATATGAAAATTACGATTCAATTCAAAAGGCAAAACAAGTTACAGTTGTTGAAGCTGAGAAATCTGTATTAAAGAGAGATAGCTTAAATGATTCAACACTGGTTGCTTTAAGTGGACATACAATGTCAGAAGAACAGGCAGCTATTTTAATTGGTCTAAATGTTGATATTGTAATCGCATTAGACAAAGATGTGCCGATTGAAGAAGTTTGGGATATATGTGAGAAATTTTATAACAAGAGAAACGTATATTATATTCAAGACAAATGGGATTTATTGAAAGAAAAAGATAGTCCAGCAGATGCTAAGAATAAAATATACGATTTTCTGATGAAATATAAGGTTAAATATGATGCAGAGCATCATAAAAAATACCTTAAAAGTTTACAAAAGTAGGAGGTACATATGGCAAGATTAACAAGTGAAGAACTGCAAACTCTTATGAAAAATGAGGGAGTCAGTAGAATATGGTCTTGGTCAAAATGGAATTGTTTTCATACAAGTCCATATGAGTATTTTTTGAAGTATATTCTTCATAAAAAAGAAGATAGAACTGACTGTATTTACACAACAACAGGTGGTATTGCACATGATATTATGGAAAGAAGATATACTGGCAAATTACCATATGAGCAAATGATAGACGATTTTGAAGATGGTTGGGTTACCGCATTTAATATTGCGGAAATGAAATTCGATAGAAATTCACCTGAAAAAAATGATAAGATTTCTCAGAAGTATTATGAAAATCTGAAACATTTCTTTATGAATCATACTCCATTAAAATATAAACCTGTTATTGAACAATTTGTGAAAGCCAAAATCGGTGATAATTTATTTCAGGGGTATATTGATGTTTGCTTTAAGGATGATGAAGGAAATTTCAATATTTTGGATTGGAAAACAAGCAGCATATATAAAGGCAAAAAGGCTGAGAATGAGTGCGGTCAGTTAGTTGTATATGCAATTGGTTTAAACCAACAGGGAGTTCCAATGGATAAGATTCATATTTGCTGGAATTTCCTTAAATATGTTTCTATTCAATATGAACAGGCGAATGGTGCAGTAAAAACCAGAGAGGTTGAGAGATGTAAAATTGGTGAAAGCCTTCAGACAAATGCAAAGATGTGGTTAAAGAAATTAGGATATACTGACCAAGTAGACGATTATCTTAAACTGCTTTTAGATACAAATGATATTGAATGTTTGCCGAAAGAAGTACAGGAGAAATATATTATTTCTGATTGTTATGTATATGTACCACTGACAGACGAACTTATCAATAGATGGAAAGAAACTATTATTTCCACTATTAATGATATTGAATTAAGAGAAAAGGATTATGAAGAGACTCATAGCGATAAAGCATTTTGGGATACAGATGAATCTGTTGAAGCTCAGAGTTATTATTTTTCTACGCTTTGTGGCTATTCTCCAAATTTACATTTACCATATAAAGCATATCTTGAAAGAACAGAAAAAGCTAAAGACGGAGATGTATTTTCTGGTGTTGGTAGTTCTACCGTAGAAAGTAGTCCAGTAGCACAAACTAATAAGGTTATACATCATAAAGACACTGAAAACGTGGATTTATCATGGCTTGATAATATTTGATGCAAAATGGGGAGATGTAAAAAGCTTTAAATTAAGGCTCTCATTTCCCCATAAAAACCAAATTTTATGTGCATTTTGAGTGGAGGAAACATAATGGACAATGTAACACAAAAAACAATTCCATACAATGTTCTCAACTATGACAATTACACAGTTTATCATCTACACAGTGATTATTCTAATGCAAATGGATATGCAGATTCTTGTTCTAAGTTTAAAGAGTATATTAAGCTTGCAAAGAAACAGAACATGAAAGCATTAGCTTTCTCAGAACATGGAAATTGTTATGACTGGATAAAGAAGAAACAGGAATGTGATAAAGCTGGCATTAAATATATTCATGGTGTTGAAATGTATTTGTGTACTGAGCTACAGGACGATGATAGAGGTGGTCATATTGGATTGTATGCAAGGAACTGGGATGGAGTTCTTGAAATCAATAAATTACTTTCAGTATCTACCTTAAAAGGTAAATTTGAAGATAAAAGCGATAGACATATGTATCATAATCCAAGAATTTCTTTGGAAGAACTTATGGGTACAAGTGATAATGTTATTATTACCTCTGCCTGTTTAGCATCGCCATTAAATAAATGGGATACCACTGAAAGAAGAGAAGCTTTTCAGACATTGGTTAAATGGATGGTGAAAAATAAGCATAGATGCTTCTTAGAGGTACAATATCATAATTGTGAAAATCAAAAAATTTACAATCAGAAAATGTATTTCTATAGTAAGAAAACAGGTATTCCTCTTATTGCTGGTACAGATACACATTCATCCAGTCCATATAAAGCAGAGTGCAGAAAAATTTTACAGAAATACAAAGATAGCTTTTATGGTGAAGAGGACGAATTTGATTTAACTTGGAAAACATATGAAGAGTTGATTGCTGCATTTAAAGCCCAGAATTGTTTACCAGAAGAAGTGTATATGGAAGCTATTAGAAATACTAATGTGCTTGCAGATATGGTAGAAGAATTTACTTTAGATAAAGCATTTAAGTATCCTACATTATATGGTGATAATGTAAGAGAACAGTGGAAACAGTTGATTTACACTAACTTTGATGAAAAGTGTAGAAATGGAAAGTTGAAATTACCTTCCAAAATATTGAAAGAGTGTAATGAATATTTTTCAGAACATCCAATTACACCTACAGAGGAGTCCGAAAGAGAAATTTATGAGAACTATAAAGAAAATCTTGAATGGGCGAATACACATACTGATGCAGAAATAATTGAACAGTATAAGAAAAAGATTATTGAGGAATTTAAGGTTATGTGTAAGCTTGGTATGGAATCATTTATGATGTTTATGTCAGAGTTGATTTCATGGGCTAAAGATAATGATATTCCTTGTGGTACAGGAAGAGGTTCTGTATGTGGTAGTATGATTGCTTTTATTACAAATATTACCGATGTAGACCCTATGGTGTGGAATACTGTATTTTCACGATTCTGTAATGAAGATAGAATTTCTCTTGGTGATATTGATGTAGACTTTGCTGGTGAGGATAGAGAAAAAGTTTATGCATATATTATCAAACGATTTACTCCTGAGAAAACAGCTTATATTGCTGCATTTTCAACTTTACAGGATAGAGGATGTATTGATGTGCTTGCTGGCGGTTTAGGATATAAAGACCTTGATAAAGTAATGGAAATCAAGAACAAATTTGATGAATACTTTTCAAGATATTCCAAAATTGTACAGGAAGAAGTAAATACTGAGGAACTTGTAGAAAATGGAGAAACCGAAACAGGTTCTATTTCATTTGATAATCACAAAGTATATATGCTTCATATTGCACAAGAAAAACAGAGAAAACAGCTTGACGTTATCAAAAAATCATATGATAAATTAATTGCAGAAAATCAGGATTTGTTCTATTACTTGAATGGTCTAAAAGATACTATCGTTGCAAAAGGTACTCATCCAAGTGGTATTATCGGTTCTCCGATTACTTTGGCAGATAATATTGGACTTTTCTATAAAGATGGAGATTCAGAAATGCCTGTTTCCATTTGTGCAATGAAAGCAGTAGATTCATTGAACTATGTTAAGTTTGATATTCTTGGATTAAAAACAGTAGGTATTATCAAAGATGCTTGTAAATATGCTGGTATTCCATATCCGAAGTCATACGAATTGAATTGGAATGACCCAAAGGTATGGCATAATATGATTACAGCTCAACAGGGAGTATTCCAATTTGAGGGTGATTATGCTTTCTCATTGTTAAAAGATTTCAAACCAAATACTATCAACCATATGAGTATGGTTAATGCAGCTCTTAGACCTTCAGGAAAATCATATAGGGATAGAATGATTGCTGGAGAGCATAATGATAACCCTTCCAAGGAAATTGATGATTTGCTTGCAAGCAACAATGGTTATCTTATTTTTCAGGAAGATACCATTAAATTCTTGACAGATATTTGTGGTTTTACTGGTTCGGCAGCAGATACTACACGAAGAGCTATTGGTAAAAAAGATAAAGAGTTGTTAAAGCAACAACTTCCTAAGATTCTGGAAGGATATTGCGGTCATTCATCACAACCAAGAGTTAAGGCAGAAGAAGAAGCAAAACAATTTGTACAGATTGTACAGGATTCATCCGAGTATCAATTTGGATATAATCATTCTACCGCTTATTCTATGAATGGTTATGAGTGTGTGTGGTTGAGAACCTATTATACAATAGAATTTGTTGCTGCATATCTCAACAGAGCTGAAAATAAAGATGATACCAATTATGGTGTTGAATTGGCAAGAATGAATGACATCAAAATTAAACCTATTCAGTTTGGCAAATCTATGGATGAATATGCTATTGAGAGAGAAACAAACTCTATTTATAAAGGTATTGCATCTATAAAATACTGTAATTCCATTATTGCAAAGGAATTGTTAGAGGTTTCTAAACAAAAAAAATATACGTCATTTATTGATTTGTTAGATGATATTGCGAAAACTTCTGTCAATAATAGACAGTTAAATATTCTGACAGGCTTAGACTTCTTTTCTGAGTTTGGTAAGAATAAAAAACTGTTACAGATTATCAAACTCTATAATGGTATTAAAATGAAACCAGAAGGAGCAAAGAGTCCTAAAACTATTTTGCCATCATTAAGAACGTGCAGTCAAATCAAAAAAGATAAGTTGGAAAGCTATGCTGAATATGGTTTAACAGAATATCTTGTGAAAAAATATGCTGGAAAAGAAACTGCAAAACAGTATAGTCAGATTGATAATGTGGGTCTATTGAATGAAATGGCAAATAGAATTGCCGATGAATCAATGTCAATTATGGAACAGGTACGATTTGAAAAAGAATATTTGGAGTACGTTACATATGTAAATCCTAAAATGGCAGATTATTACTATATTGTAGTGGATTACAAGACATACAAAGATGAAACCAAACCATATATGACTTTGCGTAATATAAAAACAGGTGAAGAAACAAAAACCAGAATCAAACAAAGTAAAATATACAAACAACAACCATTTGGAGAGTTTTCAATTTTGAAAATAGAAGGATTCACAATGGATTTCAAAAAGAAATTGATTAACGGACAGTGGACAAGTACAGATGAACAAGAGCCAATTCTTGAAGAGTACGAAGTAATTAAAAAACAATAATAATTAAGGTTATACACCAAGAAGGGAAATATGTAAATGAGTAAAGAAGAAAAAGAATATAAGTTCTCTGGAAAAGTAGTTAGATGTACTTATGATACCCCTGATTTTCGTATTTTTGCGTTAGATGTGGATAGTAAAAAATATCCAGACATAAAGAAGAATAAGTACAATAATGTGACGATACTTGGAGAACTGCATGAATTAACTGTAGGAGTTACCTATGAAATTAGTGCTGTTGAGCAGCTAGGCAAATATGGAATGAGTTACAAAGTGTTGAATATTAAAAGAGATGTTCCAACTACTGAAGAGGATATGTACCTTTTTCTTAGTGAGATTTTAACACCAAATCAGGCAAAAGTTCTTTATGAGAATTATCCTGATATTGTTCAGAGAGTAAAAGAAAATCGTTTAGACGATATTGATTTTAATAAACTTAAAGGTATTAAAGAATATACATTTGGAGTAATTAAAAGAAAAATCATAGAGAACTTTTGCTTGGCAGATTTGGTTGTTGAATTTCAGGGATTTCTCAACCTTTCAATGATTAAAAAGATTTATGCAAAATATACTTCTATCGAAAAGTTGAAAGAAAAATTGGCACAAGACCCATACAAATGTTTGTGTGGGTTAGCTGGTGTCGGATTTAAAACAGCAGATGATATTTTATTGGATATGGAAAAGGCATCAAAAGCCAATATTGAAAAAGGCAAAAAGCCTATTATAGAGTTTCAGAGTGACCTTAGAACCAGTCCAGAACGATGCTTGTCATGCTTACTTTATATGTTGGAAGAGAATGAGAATAAGGGTCATACAAAAATGAATCTAGCAGATTTAAGAGCTGAAATGATGAAATTAGTACCAGCTTGTGCCAATCATTTTGTAACTGCGGTAAAAGCAGATGAAATTCATTATAACAAAGATACAATGGATGTGGCTTTAAGTAGAACATATAATCTTGAACATAAGATTGCTCAGACAATATTATATGTGTTGCATACAAAGAAAGATGAGTGGGATTGTGATATTGAAAAATATAGAACAGTTAATGGTTCAACACTTTCTGATGAGCAGATGGGAGCTGTCGCAAATGTATGTAAACACCCAATCAGCATTTTAAATGGTGCTGGTGGTACTGGTAAGAGTTTTAGTACACAGGCAGTAATAAATATGCTTAAAGACCATCATAAGACATTTAGACTCTTTTCCCCAACAGGAAAGGCTGCAAAGGTACTTGCGGATTATACAAAAGAAAATGCCACTACAATTCATAGAGGTTTAGGTTATACTCCAATGGGATGGGGATATAATCAGGAACATAAGATTATGTGCGATATTGTAATTATTGATGAGTTTTCAATGGTAGACATTCAGTTATTTAAAAGAGTAATTGATGCGGTTGATTTTAACACTACCAAATTATTGCTTATTGGCGATAATGCTCAGTTGCCTTCAGTATCATGCGGTAACTTGTTGCATGATTTTATGGAAACTAAATTAATTCCAACAACCACATTAACAAAAGTATTTAGATATGGTGAAGGGGGTTTAATGAAAGTGGCTACAGATGTTAGATTTTGTGAGCCATATTTAACAAGTTCTATGAAGTCTAAAATGACTACTTTTGGAGATAACAAAGACTATACATTTGTTGACCTTCCATCTGAAGTTATTCCTCAAAATGTTGTAGGATTGTATAAAAAGCTTTTGGAAAAAGGATATAGCATTGATGATATACAGGTGTTGACTGCAAAAAATGTGGGTGATTGCGGTACTGTGGTTCTTAATAATATGATTCAGAAAGTAGCAAATCCGAACTATGGAAGCGAAGTGTTTATGAAAGTTGGTGACACTACTTACTTTGAAGGTGATTTGGTAATTCAGAAAGTCAATAACTATAAAGCAGAACTTGATTTACAACATCTTAGCGAATGGGAAAAGGATATGTATTCTGATTCAGAAGATGTACCAACTGCTTTTATTGCCAATGGCGAAACTGGTATTGTAAGAGAAATTTATAAATCCTACTGTATCATTGAATTTGATGGTGTATTCGTAAAATATTATCGTGCAGATATGCAGATGATAAGTTTGGGATACTCAATTACAATCCATAAGAGTCAGGGTTCGTCCATTAAAATCGTGATTTTATGTACACCTCAGAGTCATATTTATATGCTAAATAGTAATTTGCTCTATGTGGGATTAACACGAATGAAAGAAGGTTGTTATCATTTAGGGGCTTTAAATAGCATCAATCAGGCAGTCAAAAAGAAAGCAAATTTAACAAGACATACTCATATGCAAGAGTTGTTGCTTACAATGCCAGAAGAAGAATATATGGCATTAGAAAAAAGTGAAAAGAAAAAACCAGAGATAGACGGTACAGAGGGAGATACAGAAGAATTACCTTGGATTTAAAACTACATAAAACTACTTGACATCTATATAATAGTATGGTAAGATATAGGCAAAACACGAAAGGTGTTTGTTTTCTTACCATACTATTAAGGTTATACATCAAAATAAGGAGGTGATTATTATGTATTCTATCGAAGTAAAAGATATGGATTTGGGTCAAATCGCAGAATCAGGACAGTGTTTTAGAATGAATTATATTGGTCAAGGAGCATACTCAATAGTAGCTTTTGGGCGATATGTTGAAGTATCACAACATCTAAATACTGTCATTTTTTCGTGTGATAAAGAAGAGTATGAGGAGATTTGGAAAGAGTATTTTGATATAGATACTGATTATTCAAAAATAAAAGAGGATGCAAAGTCAGATGAATTTTTGTCTGCTGCAATTCAATATGGTAGTGGTATCCGAATTTTGAAACAGGATTTATGGGAAATGCTTATAACCTTTATTATCTCACAAAGAAAAAGTATTCCTAATATTAAAAAATGTGTTGAAACTTTATGTTATAGATATGGGAATCCGATTTCTGGTGAAGGTTTTACTGATAAACCTATAAATGAATATGCTTTTCCTACAGCAGAAAGACTTAGCACCGTATCAATAGAGGAGCTGAGAGATTGTGGATTGGGATATAGAGATGTTTATGTGTCTGAAGCTGCTAAATGGTTTGTAAAAAATATGAGTCTTACAAATGATAAGAAATATGCATATAAAAATGATATTACATATTTGTCTGTATATCCTTATGCAAAAACCATTTTTACACAGATTGCAGGTGTTGGAAACAAGATTGTGAACTGTGTATGCTTATTTGCTTTGCATCAATTAGAAGCTTGCCCTATTGACACACATATGCAACAAATAATTGACAATGTATATAAAGGGATTATGCCTGAATGGATGATTAGTGATAAAGCTGGAATCCTTCAACAATATGCCTTTTATTATAAGAAAAATAATTTTATAAAGAAAGTGAGGTATGTATGAAAAAGTATTTTATTTTTGCTCTTATGGGGATTGGAATTGGATGCGGTTGTTATCTATCTGTTTCAGCAATGCAGACTTCTGAAATGAATAAATCAAAAGTAGTCGAAACAACGGTTGAACCAATTGTTATTGAAACTGTTAAAACGACAGTTGATACACAGTTGTCTTTACAAAATAGTGAAAAAATAGTGAAATCACCTGTAGAAACCACCTCAGAAGAAACTAAAGTAATTGAATCTGAACCAATTTGTGAAACATCAGTTCCATCTTATGATGAAGAAGAATTATATATTTTGTCACACTTAATTGAAGGAGAAGCTGGTGGTAATTCATGGGAACTTAAAATAGGAGTAGGTTCTGTTGTTCTTAATAGAGTGGCAGATAGCAGATTCCCTAACACAATTGCAGATGTAGTATTTCAAAATGGTCAGTATGCTTGCACTTGGGATGGTAATTATGATAAAGAACCATGCGAAGAATCTGTAGAAGCAGCCAAATATCTTTTAACCAATGGAAGTCAAATGCCTTCTTACGTTATCTTTCAGGCTGAATTTAAACAGGGAAATGGTGTGTATGATTATTTTGAAAATACATATTTCTGCTATCAGGAGGATTAAGTATGGATTTGATTGAAAAAAATGAAAGAATTAAAGAGTTGATTGAAATACTTAATAAGTATAGAGATACTTATTATAATCAGTCAGAGTCACTTGTGTCAGATTACGAATATGATTGTTTGTTTGATGAACTACAAAGACTAGAAGAAGAAACAGGAATTATACTTTCTAATTCACCTACTCAAACTGTAGGATACGAAGTAAAAAGTGAATTAAGAAAAGTAGAACATAACCATCCAATGTTATCATTAGATAAGACGAAGGCTGTGAGTGATTTAGTTAAATTCCAGAATGGCAAAGATATGGTTTTAATGTGTAAAATGGATGGACTTACTATTTCTCTTAGATATTTGAATGGCGAATTGGTATCAGCAGAAACTAGGGGAAATGGTGAAATTGGAGAAGATGTTTTACATAATGTTAAGACATTTAAAAATGTTCCTTTAAAAATTAACACCAAACAGGAAGTAATTATTGATGGAGAAGCTATTATTACATATAAAGATTTCAATGAAATTAATGAAGCACTTCCTGAAGGAGAAAAATATAAAAATCCAAGAAATTTAGCTGCTGGTTCTGTTAGACAGCTTGACAGTTCAATTGCAGCTCAGAGAAATTTAAAATTCATTGCATGGAAATTTGTAAAAGGTTCAACCGAAAATGATTTCTACAATCGTCTTATGGAAATGCAGAAACTTGGATTTGAGGTTGTTTTAAAAACATTTGTTCCAGTATATTCAGACCCTATATTTGGTATTGAAAATGACATTGAATTATTAAAACAATCAGCAGAAGAATTGGGTTATCCGATTGATGGAATGGTATTAGGATATAAAGATATTGTGTATGGTGATTCATTAGGAGCAACAGGACATCATTTGCGTAGCCAAATGGCTTTTAAGTTTTATGATGAAGAAGTAGAAACTAAATTAAAAGCTATTGATTGGACAATGGGAAAAACTGGTATACTTACTCCTACAGCGGTATTTCAACCTGTAGAAATTGAAGGAACTACAGTGGAACGTGCTTCTCTTCATAATGTATCTATTATGAAAGAGTTGCAATTGAACATCGGAGATACAATCACCGTATATAAAGCCAATCAGATAATTCCACAAGTAAAAGAAAATCTGACAAAACATGGAAAAGCAAAGGTTGTTATTCCTAAGAAATGCCCTATTTGTGGTGGTAGCACTATTCTTATGAAAGAAAATGATTCAGAAGTTTTAATGTGTGAAAATGCAGATTGTAGAGGAAAATTGCTTGGTAAATTATCTCATGCAGTTAGTAGAAATGCTTTAAATATTGATGGTATGTCAGAAGCTACAATTCAAAAATTTATTGACCTTGGATGGTTGACCAGCATTAAAGACATTTATCATTTGATTGACCATAAAACAGAAATGGAGTCCTTAGATGGTTTCGGCAAAAAATCTATTGAAAAAATGTTATCGGCAATAGAAGCAAGTCGAAATACATCTCTTGAAAGATTTATTTATGCCTTATGTATTCCGTTAATTGGTAAATCTGCAAGTAAAACAATCGCCAAATATTTTAATTATGATTATGAAGCATTTATGGCAGCATGGTTTGATAGAACTTTTGCATGGACAGAATTAGATGATTTTGGTCTATCATCACATATTTCTATGTCAAGTTTTTATGTAAATAATGAAGCCATGATTAAAGCATTAGCATCTGAGTTTATATTTGAAAAGCCAGTAATCAAACAAAATACTGATATTGATTTATCAGGAAAGACGTTCGTAATAACTGGTAGCTTAGAATATTTTGCAAACAGAGATGAAGCAAAAGAAAAGATAGAAGCTCTTGGTGGAAAAGTGTCTGGGTCAGTATCAAAGAAAACAAATTATCTTGTTAATAATGATATTAACTCAACATCTAGTAAGAATAAAAAAGCAAAGGAGCTAAATATACCTATTATTACTGAAAAGAATTTAAAAGAAATGTTGGGTGAATAGTTCCTAAAATTAAGGTAATTCTCGTATAATAATAGTGGGCGAAATTATTTTTATATATAACTATTAAGGTTATACACAAAATGTAAAGCCAGAAAGTGAGGACAACAAATGTATGGTTAGAGCAGTAATTAAACGTGACGGAAGAGAAAACCCTTTCAATTCCGAAAAAATCTATGTAGCAGTTATGAAGGCTTTTAACGAAAGAGAAAAAAAAGATGGCAATGTAATTCCTGAAAAAGAGGATATTGCAAAACAAATTGCTAAAGAGATTTCTGAATCGTCAAAAGATAAAATGACTGTCGAAGAGATTCAAGACATTGTAGAAACCAAGTTAATGAAAAGTTCCAGACCAGAAGTTGCAAAAGATTATATTCTCTATAGGGATAAGCGAACAGTGGTTCGTGACAGAAAAAACAAATTAGTTCAAAAAGTAATGATAAGAGCTAAATCTCAAATCAATGAACATTCAAATGCAAATGTTGACGAAGAAAGTTTTTCTGGAAGAGAGAAAGAAGCATCTGCGGATATTGGAAAAACTATCGCACTTGAATATGAGGGACTGTCTAAAGAAGTAGCAGAAGCTCATAAGATTATGTTGATTTATCAACATGACCTTGAAAAAGCAATTTATGGGGTACACAATTGTTTGAATTTATATTTTCAATATATTTTTAAACATGGATTTAAAACCAGAAATGGTGATGTAAGACCTCCTAAATCATTTAGTACAGCTTGTCAACTTGTTGCAGTTGCCTTCCAATGTCAAAGTCAGGTACAGTTTGGCGGTGTTGGAACGATTCATCTCGATTATGATTTAGCACCTTTCGTAAGAATGAGTTTTTCGAAACATTTTAAAGAAGGTTTAAAGTGGGTTGAGCATGAATCAGAAGAATATATTAATCATGTACCAGATTCAATTGGAATTGAGGACGAAGAAGCTAAGTATCATACGGAAGCATATAAATATGCTATGGAAATGCTAGAAAAGGAAGGTTCTCAATCAGCTCAGGGTTTATATCATAATCTCAATACATTGGAATCACGACAGGGTTCACAAGTTCCATTTACATCTATCAATCTTGGAAGAGATACAACACCTGAAGGTAGAATGGTAACAAGATGGATGTTAGAAGCAAGTATTGATGGTATTGGCAAATTCCATTTAACAAGTATTTTTCCAATTTCTATTTTTCAGTATAAAGTTGGTTGTAATGCAAATAAAGAAGATGCCAATTATGATTTAAAACAACTTGCATTAGAATCTATGAGTAAAAGAATCTATCCAAACTGGTGTAATTGTGATTGGTCGCAAGCCCATGAAGATGAAGATAACCCAGATACCTATTTTAGTACGATGGGATGCAGAACACTCGTTGGTTATGATAGACATGGACTTGGTTATATCAGACAGGGAAGAGGGAATAATGTACCAAATACAATTATTCTTCCGAAACTTGGAATTGAGTTTGGTACTTGTTTAGGAAAACGTACAGAACCAGACCTTAAAGGATTTTGGGATGCTTTTGAAGAAACTCTTAAACTTTGTGAAAAGGGGTTACTTGAAAGATTTGAAATCATGATTGAACAATCGCCTAAAGCTGCACCTTTTATGTATCAGAATAATACTATTCAGGATGCAAAAGAGTGTAAAGAGAGTGTTTATAATGCATTAAAACATAATACACTTGCTATCGGATATATTGGTGTAGCCGAAATGTGTGTTGCTTTATTTGGTAAAAATCATGCAGAAGATAAAAAGGTACATGAATTTGCATTGTCTGTTGTAAAACGAATCAATGAATTTGCAGCAGAAGCATCAGAAAGAAATGACCTTAATTTCAGTTGTTATGCCACTCCAGCCGAAGGCTTGTGTCGAACAGCATTAAAAGCATTAAGAGAGCAATATGGTGTTATTAAAAATGTAACATCTCATGAGTTTCTTACAAATTCACATCACGTTCCTGTATATCAGGAAATATCTATTTATGATAAGTTACGTGTTGAAGCTCCATTTTGTAAATATCCAACAGGAGGATGTATTACTTATGTAGAGCTTGATAGTACATTTGTAAAAAACTTAAAAGCAGTCGAAGATATTATTGATTATGCTTTTAAAGTGTTAGATATTCCATACTTAGCATTTAATTTCCCAATTGATAGTTGTCTTGATTGCGGTTATCAGGGTGAATTTAATGACTGTTGCCCGATGTGTCATAGCAAACATATTCAACAACTTAGAAGAGTTACAGGGTATTTAACAACAGATTGGCACAATTTCAATGATGGAAAACAAGCAGAAGTTCAAGAGCGTGTGAAGAATAGTGCTTATCAGGATTCAAAGGATATTGTTGAATGGTAAGACTTGCTGGTTTTGACTGGGAATCTTTTGCAGATGCAGAAGGGGTTTCATGTGTATTGTTTATTAGTGGTTGCCTTCATAATTGTGAAGGTTGCCACTCACCTCAAACACATGATTTCAAATATGGAATAGAAATTACTGATAAAGTAATTGAGCATATAAATTCCGAAATTGACAAAAGACCCTTCCTAAGTGCATTAGTGTTATCTGGTGGTGACCCAATGTATTCTGCAAAAGAATTAATACCCATTCTTTCAAAAATCCATATACCAAACAATAATATTTGGTGTTATTCAGGATTCACGCTCAAAGAAATTCAATCTAATCCTGATATGGCTGCATTGCTGAATCTGTGTACACATTTAGTGGATGGTCAGTTTGAAATTGAAAAAAGAGATATAACACTAAACTTCAGAGGAAGTAGCAATCAAAATGTTTGGAAGAAAGAAAATGATATATGGATGAAACAATATGGGAAAGATGATTAACACAGATGAATGTGAGAAATGTAAGCATGGAACTATAGATGAGTCTGACAAAGCAAAAGTCATGGTAATATGCAAAATCAAAAACAAAAAATACTATTATGGTCAATGTATTCCTTGTGAATATATGGAAAGGAAAAATAAGAATGAAGAGAATTGCGAAATTTGAAAAGGTATCTTTTGAGGAATTTATGAAAGCTATTGAGGACATTTATCTTGATTGGGATGAAAATTATATCAGAAGAGTATATGACGATATTGTTCTTCCTAAAAGAGCTACAAGCGGTAGTGCTGGATATGATTTCTTTATGCCTTATAGTGCAACATTATTTCCAAATGATACTATCAAAGTTCCTACAGGTATTCGTTGCAAAATGGATGATGGGTGGGTATTGAAAGCTTATCCTCGCAGCGGTCATGGATTTAAGTTTGGAGTTCGTCTGGCAAATACAGTTGGTATTATTGACTCTGATTATTATTATTCAGATAATGAAGGACATATGTTTATGAAACTTGTCAATAGTGACCCTGTATTATCTAAACCAATTGAATTAAAAGAAGGAACAGCTTTTTGTCAGGGAATCTTCTCAGAATATGGAATTACAGTAGACGATGAAGCTACAGCAGTTCGAAATGGTGGATTTGGAAGTACAAGTAAGTAAAACAAAAAGTTACTGATAATTTAGGCACAATATATAGTATTACATCAAACAATATATTCTATATGTTGTGCCTATTTGCACATAAAATCCAGATTTTATGAGGTGATGTACAATTTTAAGCAATAGTGAGTTTTTAAAAAAGTGTAGAACAAATCAACCTATAACATATGAAGATTTGGGATTACCAGAATGGCGAAAACATACAGATGGAATTACTTATATATGTGGTGGATATACAATTTATAAAACACCAGAAGGATATAGACATACCAGTGGAAAATTTGTTACACCTTTTCAGAGATATTTATATGGGTTGAATTAAAGAAGGTGAAATATGAAAATATTAAGTGAGCAATATAAAGAATGTATTGGCGAATGGAATGAATTTTGCAAATCATGTAATGACAAAAGAATGAAACAAATTGTAACATTAGCAAATGATGAACTTATAACATCTGTTCGTGGGATGGGAGAAAATTGTACTGTAGGTAATTGTTCGTCATATAAAGTCGCAAATATTTAAGGAGGGTTATAAATGAAAATATTATCAATACATAATGACCACATCAAACAATCAAAACCAGAAAGAGAATATGGTTGTGTTTGTAATAAATGTGGTACAGTATTTATTTTTAAAAGGTCTGAAGCTTGTATCCCAAGATGTCCTAATCCAAGCCCTAGTCAATGTACAGTTAGATGTCCAAACTCTAGTTGTCAAAATATTATGACATTGGCTCTGTGTAAGGAATTTAAAACTCTTAAAGATAAAGACCAGTTCAAATATACATACGATGAATAAAGGTGGTGAGTAAATGAGGTGGTTAAAGGAAAAGATTAAACAGTGGTTAATAAAAGAAGTATTAAAGGAAGAAATTCAGAAATTAAATCAGGCACAGGCTTGTTACAACAGAGCAAGCTGCTTATGTGAGGAGTCTCTTGAAAACAATAGAGAGATGCAAAAAATGTTCAATGAGATTACCGATGTGGCAGTAGATGTTAATATGGGAAGAAATGAACATTCATGGGCTGTTGTGTGTATTGCTGGTAAACCTGAATATGTAAAATTCATTCCATTAAACAGAAACGATGCCAGAAGTGTTATTGATTTCTTGAATCAGTTTCAATATTCAAAACATATTGTTGATAGTCCAATAAAATTTAGACATATGTTAAATGATTACTTTTTAAAATAGGAGGGAACATGAAAGCGATTAGAATTGATGAATTGATATTCTTATCAAATAATTATTCAGATTTTTCCTGTAAACCTACTTATAAGAAATATAAAGAAGGTACAATTTTTGATGAAGATAAATCAGTAAAATGGAATAGAGAAGAAGTTGCAAAAAGAAATCTTCTTTATAATGATGAAGTAAAAAATCTTAATCGTCAGAAAAATCAAATGTATACAGAACTGATTAATCTTATTAAAAGATATATTACACAGGAAACAAAAGTTTCAGATAAACAAGCAACAAAAATTTGGAACTATGTTTATGAAGAATATCATAGCTATGGATTAACAGAATGTATCAATCATTTAGATGATTTATTAGAATTATTTATAGATGATTAGGAGGTATTTTATGAAAGAAGAAACAAAACCATCTGTTCTTGTTATTAAAGATAGAGGAACAGGAAAAAGTACACAGTTGGTATACACAAGTGCAGTAACACAATATCCAATTATTGTACCAGTAAGAACACGAATCATGCATTTACTTGATTTGGCAGATGAATTAGGTGTTATTATTCCTACACCTATGACAGTTGAGGATTATAAAGCAAGAGGACGAATCCATGAAAATAATATTCTTATTGATGAAGGATATGATTTAATTGGTGAAGCCCTTGATACATATATGGGTACTCATGTAGTAGCAGTTACTTTATCAGATAAAATAAAGGAAATGGATAGTATTAGAAGGAGAGTATAATGGCAAATCATTATTTAATGAAATATAAAGGTACATACAGAATCCTTCCTGAATTAGACCAAAACACACATGATATTCCTAGAGATAAAAGAGGAGAAATCATGGAGGGATATGATGATATTTACATTGCTTGCCAGAATGGAAATAAGATTTATACATACGGTCATATGAATGGCAATTCCAAAGTGGTCTGGCTGACAGCTTATATTCCTTCTATTGGTAGAGGTAGAAACATTAAGAAGGTGTTAGACGAGCAGCAGATTGAATATATCGAATATAGAGAATCCGATGTAGAAGTCGAATTTAGATTTAAAGCAAAGGATATTGATACAATTGCCATTCTTTTAAAGGCAAAAACCAGCGGAGCAAACATAAGTCCATTTAG
>OKRZ01001141.1_pt1 | contig 20914 bp, 21 predicted proteins | sample 1601141 | NCBI WGS metagenome assembly OKRZ01 (sample SAMEA3541524, study PRJEB24748) | human gut metagenome | biome: human gut; feature: human-associated habitat; material: faeces | place: China | collected 2012
CAAGCCCGGGAAACATGATAAACAGGCAGGCCACAACCCGGCAAAAAAATAAATGTGATATTATTCTTTCCTGAATTGTTATATTATTAGAAAGATCTTTCAAAGCAACAAGGAGGAAAGCAGTGGAAACGCAAAAGTACAAAGAATTTGTATCGGAATATGCAAATATGGTATTTAAAATTGCTTATAATTATTGCCGAAACAAATATGATGCCGAAGACATAGTCCAGAATACATTTTTAAAACTTTTACAATATAAAGGCGAATTTGCTGATGGTGAACATGCAAAAAGATGGCTTATAAGAGTGACTGTAAATGAATCGAAAAACATGTGTACATCATTTTGGCACAAAAGAATAGTTTCGCTGGAAGAATCCAAATCAGATGCCGAATTTTCTTTTGAAAATGATGAAGAATCAGAACTATATGATGCAGTAATGAAGCTTGGCGAAAAATACAGAATAGTAGTTCATTTGTATTATTACGAAGAATATTCAGTAAAAGAAATTTCAGAAATATTAAACATAAAAGAAACTACAATTCAAACAAGACTTATGAGAGCTAGAGCAAAAATTAAAAGTATGGTCAAAGGAGATTGGTTAGATGAATAAATATAAAGGAATGTTTGACAAAATAAATATTTCAGACGAGTGTTTAAGAAAGGTGGAACATATGGAAAAGAATAATCACAAAATAAAGAAATTCAGAATACGTTATGTGGCGGTTGCAGCAGTTATGCTTGCTATATTTGCAATGACAGATGTTGTGTCTTATGCGGCAACCGGAAATGGAATAACAAAGCATGTCCATGTATTTTTGGAAAACAATAGCGATAAAAAAGAACTTAAAGAAAATGGCAAAGGAAAATACATTTACGAGGGCGAAGACAAGAAGTACGAGCTCGAAATGAATGAAGATGAAATGGAAAAAGAGGGCATAAATGCTGAGGTAAGTGTTGATGAAAGTAGCGGAGAGGTAAATATAGAACTAAAGGCAAATTAATAAAAGATAAATGCACCGGAAACTAATTAATTAGAAAATCCGGTGCATTTCAATTTATAAGTTTACCTAATCATGCTCAAATTAATTTAACCGATAGAGGAGCAAAACAGCCCACGCATAAAAAGGTACAGGGGTTTACTAAATTCAATCGGTAAACACGACATTATCAATTAATTTCTATACATAAAAAATATAAGCTTTACTAATACCGCTTTTATTTTGAACAAACAAAATCTTTAAAATCTTTAACCACTGGTGGCATATAAACAGAATCATCCCACACAATATAGAAATCTCTTTTATAAGAAGGTGAATCAATTTCTAAAACATCTATATCTAATTTCATAAGCAAATCCATATAAGGAACGATAGCAATTCCAAATCGTGTAAGGGTAGTATTTCTCCCTGTCTTTTTCAAATAAATGAACACCCAATTCTTTTTCCATTTGTGAAATCGCATGACTAAGACTAGGTTGTGAAATACAAAGTTTCTCAGCAGCCTTTGTATAATGCTTCATTTCAGCAAGAGTGACAAAATAACGTAAATGAAATAAATTTGTGCCACAATATCTTTTTAGTTTTGTGGTGGGATTTTCATTTGGAGAAATGCTAGATGTACACAAGGCATGGATAAATGTTTTGCCGCATCAAATGATATGGCGAATTATTTATTTTTTAATAAGTTATTTGCTTATAAGTCTGGGCATTGCCCTTTCAAATCGTTGTGGGCTTCCGATTATACCAACAGATTTGTTCCCACGCGAGCTGTCGCAAATAACCAAAATCAGATATTCTAAAATAAAAATAACATTTGATGTAATCTGCCTTGCAACAACAGGAATATTGACACTATTTTTCCTTGGACATTTAGACGGACTTGGAATTGGCACAATACTTGCAGCATTTACAATGGGGAAAGCAGTAGGAATGATAGGCGAATGGATGGACAAAAGATACAAATTTGTATCCTTCATGACAGCAGATTAGAGAAGAAAAAAATCTGATTAAAAATGACATATACAGACTAAAAGAAAAATATTACAGTATAAGAATGATATAGAAAAATATAAGGACTTAAAGAAAGCAGTTTTCAGGAGAATTAAAATTAAGAAAATCTCCTGTGGACTGCTTTTTGCTATCTAAAATGGGCAAAACAGAACGTAGTTTCGAAAAAAAGGCAAAATTAAGTCCTGAAAAATGGACAGTTAATATGGGATGATGTAAGTGTGAAAAGAAATTAAAGCAAAGCAAACTAAAAAAACTATATATGAGAAAATGCAAATATGCAACAAGACGCCAATTTTCTTGAATAGTTTAACAAAGTAACTAATTAGTAACAAATAAATAGCTTTTAAAAAGGAGGAAATAATTATGGCAGACAAAATTTATTTTACAATTACAGGAACACAATTTTTTGAAGGAGATGAATTTTTTGAAAAAGGAATGGAAGTAATTCTTGAAAAGGAACCGGATAACAAATACGACCACGAAGCAATTATTGTTAAAATACCAGGCATTGGAACAGTTGGACATGTAGCAAATAGCTGCAGTACTGTCATTGGTGAGTCTTACAGTGCAGGAAGAATCTATGACAAGATTAGCGATACAGCAGTTGGAAAGGTACTGTACAAAATGCCAAGAGGAATTCTTTGTGAACTTGAAAAAACAGTGGATGAAGTTAAATTCTAAGCTGGAAACTGAATTATGTGATTGCAAATAATTTTAATTTAAAGGAGGCTAATTATGGGATTTTGGAATGGAAAAGTGGAAGGACCAATAGATAAGATGTTTGATATTAATCGAGATGGAAAGCTGGATCCTTGGGAAATGGAAATGGAACGAAATTTCATAATGAATGGTGATATATTGGAAAGCCAGGATGAGTATGATGAATTTGAAGAATATGACGATGAGTATGATGAGTACGAAGATGATGAGTGGTAAAGAAAAATGAAGAAGTATGTCTCTAATCATACTAGTGTATAGAGTGTATAGAAAAATATAGAATGAGTTATACAAAATTACAATTAGGAAAGATTGACAAATAGTAATGTATATGTATAATATAAATAAAAAAGGAGGAGGTTAAAAATGAAATTTGAATTACAAATTGCACTAAAGAAAAATGAAATTCCTATAGAATATAGGAAATCAATTCTGTCTTTGATAAAAATGGCATTAACAAACGCTAATGACGGAATATATTTTAAAGATTTTTTTGATGGTTCAAAATCAAAAGACTATACGTTTTCTGTAAAACTAAATAATCCAAATTTTAAGGAGAAAAGTATAGAACTTGGAAATGAACAAATAACAATTATGTTTTCTACTTACAATAAAAAATCAGGATATATATTGTTTACAGCGTTTAGTGAGCAAATTGGTAAAAAATTTCCACTTGCAAATGAAAATTTTATGATAATTGACAGAGTCAGATTGATTAAAGAAAGAGAAGCTAAAGAAAAAGAAGCTTTAGTAAAATTTTTATCACCTTTAGTTGTTCGCGAACATAATAATCAATCTAATAAAGATTGGTATTATGCCGTGGGAGATGATGAATTTGTTCCTAAATTAACAGAAATAATGCGAAATCAATTATTAATTGCGGGAATAGGAACAGAAGCAACACAAAAAATTGAAGTAGAAGTAGTTATGATGAAGAAAGTTATTGTAAAGCATTATAATTGCAATATTCAATCAAGCTTGGGGTTTTTAAAAATTAAAGGTAGTAGTTCGATCATAAACTATTTTATTAAAAGTGGGATAGGATCGAGGCGAAGTGCCGGATTTGGAATGCCCGAATTAATTAGTGAGTAGGAGGAACTAGATGATAAGAAAAACAAGTAATTGTAAATATGACACTGTAATATTTCCTACTGATTGGAGATTCTCGGCAGCTATTGTAGGATTAAAAAAATATTTCGACTGTTATGAAATATCATATTTGGTTAAAGATATAAGTAGTGAGGATTCATGTATTGAAAATAGCGAAGAATTCATTGGCTTTGAGGGAATGTTTTATAATAGAAATGAAATAGATAAAGAACGATATTTATTATTTGTAGAAAACTTTTATGGGGACAGATTTCAACATATAGATATTTTAAATAGAATTAATAATGTAGAAATGTCGTCAGATGAAATAAAAATAATAAATGATTTAATGACTGGAGCAAAGTCTAATGTAGCTTTGAAGAGTATATTTAAGGGAATAAAATTTGATGGAACAAATAAAGAAGAAGTACAAGACATAATTGCTAAAAATAGAATGGAAGTAATAGAAAAGACGTTTATAAAAAAGAAATCTATGTATGCAAATTATGCAAATGATAATTTATTTTTTTCTGATGAAAATCAGCATTGTAGATTACTGGGATTTAATTTAGATGAAAACAGGAAAAGCAAAGCAGCGTCCTATGCTTTTGACAAGAATACATTTATTTCGAATGATTGTATTGAATTTGATTTTATTCCAATTGCATTTTCTAAATCATATACTTCAGTATTTGTAAACAATAATTTTTCTATTGAATTATTAGAAAAAACTTATAATGATGTTAATAAAGTATTAGATGAAGAGATAGGAAACAATGTTGAAGCTACAGTATTACAGATATTAGCTGATTCATCCGAATATGCAGCATATGACGTTGAAGTAATAATGAAAGACAGAAATCTTGAACACTATACGACAGTATATATAAGACAAAATGCAATAGATGCAATGCGAAAAATGAAGAATGTATTGAACCAATTAAAGTTGAGATTTGAAATAGGAAAAGATTATTGGTTTGATACTCAAAAAGAGGTAATAAATGCGTGCATAAATGGTATGAATCTGGAAAATGTCATTGAAATATTATTGAAGAAAAAAGAAGATAAAAACATGAATCAATTATATTTAAAAAATGTAATTAATAGAGTTATTGAATTTGATTTATATATGAAAGGAGAAGAGATAATGGAAAATAATGTTACAAATGCCGGAGATAAAGGACAGGAATGGACGATGGAAAGATATTTAAAAAATGCTAGAAATTGTGCTTACATAATTGCAAAACAGCTACCGGAAAATAAGGTTAATTCATATAGACAGAAATTAATTAGTGCAGTTGTATTTCATGATTATGATAGAGCGTGTGAAATATTATTACAATTGTCTGGTTTCTCAGGAGTTTCAATGCCGTTTGCATATAAAATTTATGAGAACCCTGAAAAAAATAAGAATATTATATATTCGTTCGCGAATGGTTTAGATAAAAATAATATAAATAATAATGAAGAAAGTAATAAATAATGGAGGTATTAAATTATGAGAAAAGCATTAACATTAACTATTGTTGCAAACATGACAAGTAACTATTCAGAGGGATTAGGAAATATTTCCAGCGTACAGAAAATATTTAGAAATCAGAAAATATACGCAATTAGAAGTAAAGAAAGTTTAAAGAATGCAATATGCCAGCAGGCGGGGATGTATGATGATTTAAAAACACAACTTGATGGGGCAATGCAAAAATTTGTTAGCGATGAAGTAAATGCAAGTAATTGCAGAGCTTTAGAGGGAGGCTATATGAATACAAGTGGAATAACATATGTAAGAAATAGCTCTTTTTACTTAACGGATGCAGTGGCATGTGACAGCTTTGTAAATGAAACAAGATTTCATAACAATCTATATTTAGCAACATCATATGCAAAGGATAAGGGATTAAACGTGCAAAACAATTCGAAGGACGTAGGACTTATGCCGTATCAGTATGAATTTGATAAATCATTGAAAAAATATAGTATTACAATAGATTTAGATCAAGTTGGAAAAGATGCAAATTTTGATATGGAAGCTACAAATGAAGAAAAAGCTTTTAGAGTTAAAGCAATTTTAACGGCAGTTGAAAATCTTGCACTTGTTGTTAAAGGTAATTTGGATAATGCAGAACCATTATTCGCTGTAGGAGGTATATCAGATAGAAAAACACACTATTTTGAAAATGTAGTAAATGTTAAAGGAAAACAATTAGTTCTGTCTGAGGATTTGAAAGAAAGAATTAATAATAATTATCATGTGGCATTAGTGGAATCAGGAGTATTTGATAATGAACTTGAAATTATAAGTGAATTAAATGTTATTTCAATGTCAGAATTATTTAATAAATTAAGAAGTGAAGTAGATGAGTATTATGGTTGTAATTAAGAAAGGAGTCTCGAAAGTAATTAATGAGTAGAGAAATGTTTATACATTGTGTAAGATATGGAAAAGATAGTACGTATTGTTTTGACACAAAAGATAGCAAATTATCGTAAAGAAGAAACAATTGATAATAAAATGACATATCCGTTACCTCCTTTTTCAACCATTATTGGTGCTATACATAAAGCTTGTGACTATACAGAATATCATCCTATGGATATTAGTATTCAGGGGAAATATGGTGGTCTTATAAAAAAAGTGTATCAGGATAGTTGCTTTCTAAATAGTCTTCAAAATGATAGAGGAACATTAGTTAAGATGAAAAATCCCAATATGCTTTCCAATGCATTCGATATAGTTGCTCAGGCTCAAAAAGCTCAAGGAAATGATTTTAGAAAGGGGATTACTGTTCAGGTTTATAATCAAGAGATATTAGATGAATATAGGAATCTTAAAGATAAATATGATGAGATAACTGAGAATAAAAAGAAGTATTTAAATCCTTATCTAGATGACATTAAGGCTAAAAAGGCATTAATAAAGTTTGAAAAGAAAAATCAGGCGGAGAACAAGGAAGCTTTACAGAAATTGAAAGATGAAGAAAATGAGTTGAAGCAGCTTGAAAAAGATGCAAAGCAAAAATTTAAAGACTATGAAGAAAAGGAATATATATTGCCAATCTCAAAGTTTAGAACATTAACAAGAGGACCTAAGTATTATGAGCTTCTTACAGATGTTAAACTAATTATTCATATTAGAACAGATGAAGAAACGACTAAAGATATAATAGATAATATTTATAATTTAAAAGCAATCGGAAGAAGTGAAGATTTTGTTGATGTCGAAGAGTGTAAAGTAGTTGATGGATATACTATGCAGGAATTAGATATGATTGAAGCAAAGAATCATAATTCGGCATATTTGGATGCAAAATTATTCTGTGATAATAATGTTATTCCTATTAGTATTGGTGAAGTTAAGGGGATAAATAAATATGGAACAAGATATAGTTTAAATAAAGATTACATAATAAAAGATAAGAAAAGAATCTTTAATAAAAAAAGTGTAATTTATACATCGGAGTATAGTATTGATGAGGAGGCAACAGCATTGGATGATGGAATATTTGAACAAGCTCCAAGTGTACTTATCGATAAAATAGACGATGAAAAATACTATGTTGTTAATTTGATATAAAAGAAATGTCACTATAAATAGATTGCTAATGCATTTTATTTATAGTGACATATTAATATGGAGAAGGAATGAAAAAAATAGAAATAGAAATAGAGAAATGTATGGCAAAATCAAATCCACAGGAAACTGTTAGGCAGCATACAGATAAATTACGTAATGCTGCAAGAAGATTGTGGCAATTAAAGTACATAGATGATGAAACATATAAATTACTGCTAATAGTATGCGAATATCACGATTATGGTAAGGTAAATGAAGAATTTCAAGAAAGAATAAAAAATCAAAGTTTATTTGATGAAAAAAAGGAAATACCTCATGGTATATTATCAACTGTTTTTCTAAATAGAGATATGTTTGATAATGACGATGATTATTTTATAGCAATGGCTTGTGTTATGCTACACCATCGAATCAAAAACAATATTATAGAAGAATATTTTAATGATACTAATCTTTCAAAAAAAATCAAAGAATTTGCGCAAGAATATACAGAAGAAAATTATGAAAGAAAATATAAAAGCAAAAGGCTAATACAAATAATAAACTCATTGAAAGATGACAAAACAATTAGATTAAAAGGGTTATTGCATAAATGTGATTATGCAGCAAGTGCTGGAATAGAAGTAGAATATGAAAATAACTTTCTATTGGAAAATTTGGAACGATTAGGATACAACTGGAGAAGTGTTCAGAAATATTGTATAGAACAAAGAGAGAATAACTTAATTATAGTGGCACCAACTGGTATGGGAAAAACAGAGGCTGGATTATTATGGATGGGAAATACGAAAGGATTTTTTGTATTGCCATTAAAAACAGCCATAAATGCTATGTATGAAAGAATTGCCAATGGAATTTTAAATGGAGAAAGAATAGAAAATAGATTGGCGTTATTGCATGGGGATATGAAAATGTATTACATTTCAAATTTAGATGATGAAAATACAGATATGGAACATTATGTCAAAGTAAGTAGACAAATGTCTCTTCCAATTACTGTATCTACAATGGATCAATTATTTGGCTTTGTGTTTAAAGGATTTGCGTATGAGTATAAATTGGCACAACTGTCATATTCTAAAATTGTAATTGATGAAATACAAGTATATGATGCTACACTTACAGCATTTTTAATTTATGGAATACAGAGAATACATAATTTAGGTGGAAAAATTGCTGTAATAACTGCCACATTGCCTCCTTATATAAAAGAGGAAATAGAAAGAGTGTTGGATGGGGACTGTATGTATGCAAATTTTATGGAAGAAGGAAAAAATAGACATAATATAAGGGTACTAGAAAAAGAAATTAATTCGCAGGATATAATAGAAAAATATAATGAATTAAAGAAATGTAAAAAAAGCTCAAAGATATTAGTTGTATGTAATTCGGTAGAGGTGGCTCAGGACTTATATGAAGAATTAAAAGATTATAATGCCAGATTAGTTCATAGCAAATTTATAAAAAAAGATAGAAAAAAATTAGAAGAACAAATATTAGAGTGTGGAAAGACATACATAGATGATGAAAAACAAATTATTGACAATAAAAGTGAAATTTGGATTAGTACATCAATGGTTGAAGCAAGTCTGGACATAGATTTTGATTATTTATTTACAGAATTAAATAATTTGTTTTCGCTATTTCAAAGATTGGGAAGATGTAACAGAAAAGGAGTTAAAGATGATTATAAAGAAAATTATAATTGTTTTGTTTACACAAAACCGTTAGGAAAAGTAAAAAGATATTTGAAAAACAAGGATATATTTGAGACTTCTTTGAAGGCAATTAAAAATTTAGATGGAATAGTAAGTGAAAAAGAAAAAGACGATTTGATAAATAAATATATGACAAAGGATAATTTGAATTTATATTATAGCAAATATGAAAAAGTTATGGATTGTTTAAAAAAGAATGAAGGAGACGACAATTTAAATAGAAAAATAAGAGAGATAGATTCAATAAATGTAATACCGAAAATTATCTATGATAAATATAAAGAAGAAATAGAATCTCTTTTTATTAAAGTAGAAGGTGAAATAGATTTTATTGAACGCGAAAAAATAATAGCTAATATTGAAGAATATTGTGTAAACATATGTAAATACGAATTTAATAGTGAACATAAACTTTTCAGCAAAAGCATTGGCAAATATATTGATATACCTATATTAGATTGTGAATATACAGAAGATATGGGATTTATTAAAAACAGTAAATCAAGTAAAGAACATGAAGAAATAAGATTAGAATCAGGAGGTATATTTATTGAATGATGATGAGCAGAGAATAACAGGTATGATGATGTATTATTATTTTGTTTGTAAAAGGAAATTGTGGTATTTTTGTAAGCAATTAACTATGGAGCAATATAACGAAAATGTAAAAATAGGAAAAATTATAGACGAAACTACATATCACAATGAGGAAAAACATATAGAGATTGATGGAACAATAAATATAGATTTTATCAAAGAAAAAAATATAATACATGAAGTCAAAAAAAGTAAAAAAGTAGAAGAAGCTGGAATATGGCAGGTAAAATATTATTGGTATTATTTGAGAAAGAGAGGAGTAGAGATTGAGAAGGGAATAATTGATTATCCGTTATTAAAGAAAAATATTGAAGTTAATTTGACAGATGAGGATGAAAAAATTATTGAGCATATCCTAAATGAAATTAAATTGATTAAGGATTGTGAAGAAATTCCACTAAAGTTGGAAACAAATAATATTTGTCAAAAATGTGCATATTATGATTTTTGTTATATATAGAGGGAGCGCATATGAAGAAAAGTTATTATATTTTTTCGACAGGTGAAATAATAAGAAAAGATAATACAATAAGATATATAAATTCAGCAGGTGAAAAAAAGGATTTGCCTATAGAAAATATAGATGAAATATATTTTATGTCGCAAATTAGTTTAAATAGTAGCTTTTTAAATTTAATGTCTAAAAATGAAATTGTATTACATTTTTTTAATTATTATAGCCAATATATAGGTAGCTTTTATCCAAAAGAAAAGATGTTAGCTGGACAATTGCTTATTAAACAAGTTGAGTTTTATAAGGATAAAGATAAAAGATTACATATTTGCAAAGAAATAATTAGGGCAGCATCATATAACATATATAGAAATTTGCGCTATTATAATGGTCGCGGAAAAAATTTAAAAGAACAAATGGATAGAATTACTGAGTTAAGAAAACAATTAGATAAATCAGAAAGTGTTCAAGAAATAATGGGAATTGAGGGAAATATACGAAAGGAATATTATTCAGCTTGGAATATAATTATAGATCAGGAAATTGATTTTGAAAAAAGAGTTAAGCATCCACCTGATAATATGATTAATTCTTTAATATCATATATTAATAGTATAATATATTCAAAAACTTTAACTGAAATATATAAAACGCAATTAAACCCAACAATTAGTTATTTACATGAACCGGGAGTAAGAAGATTTTCACTATGCTTGGATTTGTCTGAAATATTTAAACCGTTAATTGGAGATAGGGTAATATTCTCGCTATTAAATAGAAAGCAAATTACGGAAGATAGCTTTGAAAAAGAGTTAAATTATTTACATTTGAAAAAGAAAGATGCTCAGATAGTTATGCAAGAAATAGACAATTGTATGAATAGAACTATTATGCATAAAGACTTAAATAGAAAGGTTTCTTATCAGTATTTAATACGGTTGGAAGCGTATAAAATGATTAAATATTTTATTGGCGAAAAAGAATATGAAGGGTTCCAAATATGGTGGTAGTATGTATGTAATTTTAGTTTATGATATTTGTGTTGATAATGTAGGAAAAAAGAATCTTCCCAAAGTATATAAAACTTGCAAAAAATATCTAATTCATATTCAAAATTCTGTTTTTGAAGGCGAAATAACAGAAGCAAATTTGATTAAATTGAGGGAAGAACTTAAACCGTGTATACGTAGGGACCTTGATTCAGTGATTGTTTTTAAGAGTAGAAATTCTAGATGGCTTGATAAAATGTTTTGGGGAAAGAAAGATGATAGCATGGAGAGATTCTTATGATTGTCTACCATTAATTGCTTAAAAATACAGGTAGTTTGACAAAGTGTTATATTATCGTTGGTATATACGAAAATTTTTAAATATATACTGAATTTAATGAGGATAATTATAATAAATAATAGAGGTAGACAAAAAGAGGATTTTAAATATGCTTGAATAATGTATAATAATAAATACCTGTGTAAATATAACCAGAATGGAATTTAAAGGTAAAATGATTGTAACTTTTCCTTTTTGTGGATAAAGTGTAAATATAACCAGAATGGAATTTAAAGAAGATTGCACAAATGCTGCTAACGCTCCATTTTTTCGTGTAAATATAACCAGAATGGAATTTAAAGTTGAATATAATTCATTGTAATTTCCTTGTTCATTTGTGTAAATATAACCAGAATGGAATTTAAAGCTATTTTAATGAAATTTTTAGTGAAAGGAAATAAGTGTAAATATAACCAGAATGGAATTTAAAGTACAAATAAATATGTGTTATATGCACGAATCGTTGGGTGTAAATATAACCAGAATGGAATTTAAAGCTTACAATGGTTGGTTGCATCTTCTATGATAAAGAGTGTAAATATAACCAGAATGGAATTTAAAGTATGCAATTTGGGATAAAAAGAAGAACCCACGTTGTGTAAATATAACCAGAATGGAATTTAAAGTCAATGAGGGGGATTTGTAAATTTTCTGTAAAAATAGTGTAAATATAACCAGAATGGAATTTAAAGACTCCATTTATAACCGTTATGCTTAAAAAATTTTTGAGTGTAAATATAACCAGAATGGAATTTAAAGTTGAATTTTATTTTTTTGTTCATATTCAATTACAGTGTAAATATAACCAGAATGGAATTTAAAGAAATCTAAAATTTTAAAATTATATGGTGCATTAGGTGTAAATATAACCAGAATGGAATTTAAAGTAAATGCAATTGGTTTTATCACGATATGCAAAACTTGGTGTAAATATAACCAGAATGGAATTTAAAGTTTACTGCTGCAGTCAATTTATTGTTTTTCTTCCTAGTGTAAATATAACCAGAATGGAATTTAAAGTAATTTCGCCATTAGGTGTTTCAACTTCTTTTTCTGGTGTAAATATAACCAGAATGGAATTTAAAGTCTGCAATTTATGATCTTGAAGCAAAAGTTGACGGAGTGTAAATATAACCAGAATGGAATTTAAAGTATGAACGTAAGCTTTCAAATATTAAAGCTATAGTGTGTAAATATAACCAGAATGGAATTTAAAGATTTCAACTTGTCCGTTGGCTGATGCACTCACCACTTGTGTAAATATAACCAGAATGGAATTTAAAGGTTATAATACCGCTTTATATTTATGACAGATTAGTGTAAATATAACCAGAATGGAATTTAAAGCTGAGTACATCCTGCACAATCTTTACATTCACATTTAGTGTAAATATAACCAGAATGGAATTTAAAGACATCAAGTAGCCAATTTGCGTTTATGTCATATAGTGTAAATATAACCAGAATGGAATTTAAAGGCCACAACAATAAAAATAAAAACTAACGCAGTTAGTGTAAATATAACCAGAATGGAATTTAAAGTCTATTGGAGAATTTAGCGAGTGCAATATCACTTTTGTGTAAATATAACCAGAATGGAATTTAAAGTTTCGTATTTCGATATTGTTCCTTGAAGTATTCCAGTGTAAATATAACCAGAATGGAATTTAAAGGATTTTGCCTATATAATTGTTCCCGAAAAACACAAAGAGTGTAAATATAACCAGAATGGAATTTAAAGAATGAATAGTAGAATCCGTTTTTTCCCTGACGTTGGTGTAAATATAACCAGAATGGAATTTAAAGTTCGTTCTAAATATAATATTTTTCACTTGACAAGTTCGTGTAAATATAACCAGAATGGAATTTAAAACTGTTACAATTACCACTATTGCAGTTGCCCCTGTTAAGGTAAATGCAGCTATAATAGAAAATAGACTGATGTTTTATTTTTTATATTATGTTATAATATTGAGGTAAAACAGTACAAATATAGCCAGAATGGAATCTAAAAAATTGCAATTTTGTGTATTAAATGTAAAATATAACCAGAATGGAATAAGGAAAACATTCTGGCAATATTATACTGTAATTTCTGATTAATATCTAAATATATCTAAATTTCGTTGTAAGTCCTGAAAAAGGGACAGCAAAATTGAAAAAATATAATCAATAAATTAAATGAAATATGGTGTCACAATGAAAAAATAATTCCTATTTAAACAAGAAATAAAATAGCATAGTATACTTTGCTATTTTAAGACATAATAAATTAAATGATATCAAAAAGTTAAATAAAAATAGTTGATATTATAATTAAATAATAGAAGAGAATAATTGTGAATATTTGAAAATAAACAACCATTGAATTGACACATCGTTGCATTCAATTTATAAATGAAGTAAAGGAATGGTGATTATTTATGAAAGATAGCAGATTAAATGGAATTGTGAAATCAGTCATAGTTATTGTAGTTTTTGTAGCAATAATATATGGAGCCAAAGCAGTTAGCACTAACATAAAAACATGCGCAGAGCCCGGTTGTAATTTTAATAAAGAAAAAGGATTTGATTATTGCTATCGTCATATGAAAGAGCATGGGCTTGATTATGATTTTTCTGATTTGGAAAATGATACAACAGAAAATGATGAAACCTACGAAGAAGAGACAACCCGTTATGACATCATAAATAATACTCAGAAACCAACTAGCAACAGCGACACATATGAAAGAGAGACAACAAGAAAAACTTATAATTATTCAAATAGCTCTAAAAAACATTATTATTATGATGACTCATACGACGATGGATATGATGATATAATATCAGATGACGACTATGATTATGACCGCTATGATGAAGATGATGATTATGCAGATGGTGTTGACGATGCAATAGATGAAATGATGGAAGAGGGAGAAGGCGATTGGTAGATTTGAAGAAAGTGCTTAAGTTTTATTGAATTAAATCCCAAGTTTACCCGCTTAATATAGAAACACAAAGTGCTACAACAACACAAAAAATGTCATAAAATTTTGCCATAAAAAATCCATAAAATCTTTGCAAATAAATTTCAAATCTATTCCCTCAACACCCATTTTATGCTATAATACTAGTAAGAAATCGAGACAGGCTAGGACGGTGGCTTGCTCATATGGAAACTCAGGATTGCATTGACGAAGGTATGTAATTCTGGGTTTCTTTTTTGACAAAATTTATTAAAAAAATTACGGAAAATGGAGTAAGGTCGCAACTTAAATAGTAAATAATTGTGACCGTAAGTTTTGCATATGGATTTGACGCAGGGAAATATAACAGGAAAATTAATTAAATTTGCATTGCCTCTTATGTTAGGAAATATTTTGCAGCAGTGTTACAATATTGCGGACACATTGATAGTTGGAAGATATGTGGGAAATGATGCGCTTGCAGCGGTAGGGGCATCATACACTTTGATGATATTTCTGACTTCGATAATATTGGGATTAAGCATGGGATCCGGAGCTTTCATTTCTATGGAATTTGGGAAAAAAGATTATGACCGAATGAAAAATGGAATTGTATTAGCATTTGTGTTAATAGGCAGCATTACTTTGTTAATAACTTTTATATTTTTCGCGGAAATTAATAATATAATTAAGTTTTTGCAGATTCCAACTGAAATAACGAAGCTTACAAAACAGTATCTTCTTATTATTGGAATAGGAATAATTGGTACATTTTTTTACAACTTTTTTGGAAATGGGCTTAGAGCAATCGGAAATTCAGTAATGCCACTGGTATTCCTTGGAGTTTCAGCGGTTCTTAATATTGTGCTGGACCTTATTTTTATAGTTAAATTCAATCTTGGAGTTGCCGGAGCAGCTGAAGCTACCGTGATTTCACAGTATGTTTCAGGAATGGGAATAACCATCTATGCACTTTTAAAATCTACACATTTTAGAATTAAGCTCAAGCACTTAAAATTTGATATGAATATTGTTAAGGAACTGGCAAATCTTTCTATATTAACAGCTTTGCAACAGTCGGTTATGAATTTTGGAATCTTACTTGTGCAGGGATTGGTAAATAGTTTCGGAACGGTAGTTATGGCGGCATTTGCGGCAGCAGTAAAAATAGATACTTTAGCATATTCACCGGTACAGGATTTTGGAAATGCAGTGTCGACTTTTGTTGCACAAAATTATGGGGCAGGTAAACAAAGCAGAATAAAGGAAGGCTGGAGACAGTCTATGATTGCAGCTTCAATTTTTTGCGTTTCAGTAAGTGCAGTAGTGTTTATATTTGCTGAAAGATTTATGGGCCTGTTTGTGTCTGATGGAACTGAAATTATAAAAGTGGGAGCAGGATATTTGAGAATTGAAGGAAGTTTTTATATTGGAATTGGCATATTATTTTTGCTTTATGGATTTTACAGAGCAGTTGGAAAGCCGGAAATGTCATTGGTTCTTACAATCATTTCGTTAGGGACAAGAGTTGTGCTGGCGTATGCATTATCTTCAATTCCTCAGATTGGAGTTATTGGAATTTGGGCTTCGGTTCCTATCGGATGGGCTTTGGCTGATATGACAGGGCTTTTATATATGAAAAAATTACCACTGTTAAAAAGTAGATTTAGAAAGAAATATGACTTGCATATATGAAATATTATCGAAATATATGAAAAATAACCAAAAACTCAATTGACAATTTGGCTATTTATACTATACTTAGATTGTTGTAAGGGATTTAAGGGGTAGATTCTAATGTAGTTATTGGTTGAGGTGAGAAAGGATGGGAGTATGGCTAAAACACTTACGGAAAAATTTGAAAGCGAAAGAAAAGAATGCGTAACATCTGAAGATTTTTTAAGATTAATTAACAGATGGAGAAACATTCAGGGAGAGAATGTAGCAGGAGTTGAGTACTCAAGAAAAGCAATGCAATGTCTGAAGAAATGTTAGTTTACATTTTTGGAGGCATTTAAACTACTAGTTTATATCGCGGAGAATATTAATATGTCGCTTAATATTACATAAAATGTTTAAAGTCATCTTATTATTGATAAATAAGAGGGCTTTTTTTATTGATATAATTTGATAAAATAAAAGCATAGATTATAGCAGAGAAGGAGACGGGATAATGATTAAACATTTTGTTATATTTACATTTGAAAAAGATTTTTTTAAAGAAGAGCATTACAAAGAATATTGTGAGGCATTTGATAATATAAAAAATGCATTTGATGGAATAAAGAATGTTAAGATTCATAAAAATTGCGTTGACCGTCCGGCAAATATGGACCTTATGATTGAGATGGATTTGGAGGACGAATCAGTTTTAGGACAATATTTAAATTATCCTGAGCATGTGAGAATGGGTGAAAAATATAATCCACATGTAACAAACAGGGTTTCATTTGATTATAAAATGTAATTTGATATGTATCAGGCGGATATTTATTAAGAGCGAAAGAACGCTGGAATATCAGCCATGAGTTTTTTAGCTGTATCAGACAGATATAAAATAAGAGCGAAAGTTATATTTATATCATGTGGGCAAAAATAATTGCCGGAAAATTATGGATTTTGATGGGAGGTAAAATGGAGTTAAAGAAGGAACAGTCAAACGAAAATTTAAAATATGACCAGTTAAGTATAGAATTGCAGGAACGAATTAAAGACGACAGAAAGCAGGGGAAAATTAATCCTTACAGATGCAATGATGATATGGTAATCAGAAGAAATATGGAACACGACAATCCTAATTTATGGCGACCGGCATTTGTGCGTGATATTGAGAAAATTATTCATTTGCCATATTACAATCGTTATGCGGATAAAACGCAGGTGTTTTCATTTTACAGTAATGATGATATTACAAGAAGAGCTTTGCATGTTCAGCTTGTGTCAAGAATTGCGAGAAATATAGGCGCGGTGCTTGGACTTAATCTTGATTTAATTGAAGCCATTTCTTTGGGACACGATATTGGGCATACACCATTTGGCCACGCAGGCGAAAGATTTTTAAGCGAATTGCTTCAGAATGAAACCGGACGTTTTTTCAATCATAACGTACAGAGTGTAAGGGTTCTTGAAAATATGTTTGCAAGAAATGTCTCACTTCAGGCTTTAGATGGAATTCTATGCCATAACGGTGAATTTGAACAGCAGGAATACCGTCCTCATTTTAAAAAGACATTTGCTGAATATGACAGGGAAGTGGAAGACAGTTATGTAATTGGTCATGATGCGATTTCACGTCTTGTACCGCTTACACTTGAGGCATGTGTGGTAAGAATATGTGATATTGTTGCATATCTTGGAAAAGACAGACAGGATGCAAGAATTGCAAAAATAATCGATAAAAATTATCAGTTTAAGACTAATAAAATAGGTGCGGAAAATGCCGCAATAATTAATAACATGACTGTTGATATTCTAGAAAACAGCTACGGAAAAGATTACATATTGTTAAGCAAATCTGTATATAATGATTTGAAAACTGCAAAAAGAGAAAATTACGAAGTTATATATAACAACAAGAAACTTGAAGAGCAGTACAATGAAATTATTAAACCAATGTTTAAGGAAATGTATTATAAATTATTGGATGATGTTCATAACAAGAGCACAGATTCAATAATTTACAAGCACCATATTAAGTTCATAAATGAAAATTTGCAGTACTACGAGCATAAAAATTATCTTGATGAAGAAGAAAATCAGATTGTTGTAGATTTCATTGCCAGCATGACTGACGATTATTTTATAGAGCTGCATAAATATTTGTTCCCTGACAGTAAATATAAAATAGAATACAAAAGCTATTTCCAGTAAACAAAAATTATTAAGAAAAAATTTACTTTTATTAGAAACACTGCTGTACTATAATGAAGAAGTTGTATGAAAAGATAATTAAAAAATATCTACAGATTTATTTAGACTGATTTAAATAGAGAAAAAATTTTATTTAAGAAAAATACTTTCGTAAACTGTAGGTATAAAATCTTTTTTCGAATTAACAAGTAAATAAAATTGGAGGACTTTATATGTTGGAGTTTATTGAATGGCTTAAAGTTGTTTTCTTAGGAATTGTAGAAGGAATTACGGAATGGCTTCCTATCAGCAGTACAGGTCATATGCTTTTGGTAGATGAGTTTATCAAGTTAAATGTAAGTGATGCATTTAAGGAAATGTTTTTTGTAGTTATTCAGTTGGGAGCAATTTTAGCGGTTGTAGTAATTTTTTGGAATAAAATGTGGCCTTTCCAAATGCCAAAAGAATCTCAATCTATAATTAAAAAAGACAGATTCTCATTATGGTTTAAGGTAGTTGTTTCATGTATTCCGGGTGCAGCGGTTACATTGTTGTTTGATGATTATGTTGAAGCACATTTTCATACACCTGTAGTAATTGCAATTGCATTAATTTTCTATGGTATAGCATTTATCATTATTGAAAATAGAAACAAAAATAAAGTTGCAAGAATTAATACATTAGAAGAAATAAGTTACAAGGATGCATTTTTAATCGGTGTATTTCAGGTGCTTTCAATTGTTCCCGGAACATCCCGTTCAGGCTCAACAATCATCGGTGGTTTGTTGATGGGAATATCAAGAGTTGCTATAGCGGAATTTACATTTTTTATGGCAGTGCCTGTAATGTTTGGCTTAAGTGCAATCAAAATAATAAAATTTGGATTTAACTTTACACACACTGAGCTTGCAATTCTCATATGGGGAATGGTAATAGCGTTCACAGTATCAATCATTGTAATTAAATTTTTAATGAGTTACATAAAGAAACATGATTTCAAGATATTTGGCTGGTACAGAATCATATTGGGTATAGTAGTGCTTGCATATTTTTTATAAAATATCTACATAGAAATATTTGTTTTATAATAAATTTTGCACTTTTGTCCTGAGATTGAAAATGATTAGAAGTTAATGACTATAGATTTGAAGCATATTTAATGCCGGAGTCATAAATAGTTTATGGATAAAAGAATCTTGACATAACAAATAAACAATATTAATATATCAAAGGATTAAAACCTTTAAGGGGTGGATTTTTAGAGAGAAATCTTTTTTCGCCACACAATTACAGAAGTAGTTGTGTGGCTTTATTATTGTTATAAACAATTAGCAAAAAAGAAAGGTAGGATAAAATGGATCAGAGTTTTATGAAAGAAAAGAAAATTTTGCCATTAGTATTGTCGATGTCGCTGCCTATGGTTATTTCAATGGCAGTAAACTCGATGTATAACATAGTAGACAGTTTCTTTGTGGCAAAATTAAGCGAGAATGCGATGACATCATTGGCACTTGTATACCCTGTTCAGAACATAATAACATCAATTGGTGTCGGTATAGGAATTGGAATAAATTCGACAGTTGCGTATTATCTTGGAGCAGAGGATAAAAAAATGGCAAATAAAGCAACTACACAGGGTGTTGTAATGAATTTCATACATGGTTTGTTGTTAACAATTCTTTGTACAGCTTTTATGCCGGCATTTTTAAAAATGTTTACAAATAACCAAAACATAATTGATATGTCCTTAGAATATGCAAATATAGTATTTATGTTCAGCGTGGCAAGTACTGTGGGAATTACATTGGAAAAGATTTTTCAGGCTGTAGGGCAAATGAAAGTTTCCATGTTTAGTATGATTTGTGGATTTGCAACAAATATAATTCTGGATCCTTTAATGATATTTGGAATAGGTCCGTTTCCTAAAATGGGAATTTCAGGTGCAGCTTATGCAACAGGAATAGGACAGGTGATTTCGTTATTAGTTTACATAATTGTGTATTTTGCAAGACCAATTCCTGTAAAAATAGAAAGCAAATCATTAAAGCCTGATTTCAAATTGTTAAAGAGATTATATGGAATAGGAATTCCGGCAACATTAAATATGGCATTACCTTCATTCCTGATATCTGCGTTAAATGGAATTCTTGCAGAGTTTTCAGACAAATACGTGCTTGTGCTTGGGGTTTATTATAAGCTTCAGACATTTATTTATCTTAGTGCAAACGGAATTATTCAGGGAATCAGACCGCTTGTTGGATACAATTATGGAGCGGGAGAACACAAACGTGTTGAAAAAATTTATCATACAACATTAAAATTAACAGTATTAATAATGGCACTTGGTATGGCACTTTCATGGATTATTCCATCTCAGCTTATAGGTTTGTTTACCACAAATCCTGAAACAATTAAAATTGGTGTTACGGCACTTCATATAATAAGTTTTGGATTTATAATTTCTGCAGTATCAGTTACATCCAGTGGAGCATTAGAAGGTTTAGGAATGGGAAATCCATCATTGATGATATCCCTTCTTCGTTATGTGATAGTGATTATTCCGACTGCATTCGTTTTGAGCCGATTCATGGGAGCAACCGGTGTGTGGATGGCATTTGCCGTCGCA
>OKRZ01001161.1_pt1 | contig 20771 bp, 26 predicted proteins | sample 1601141 | NCBI WGS metagenome assembly OKRZ01 (sample SAMEA3541524, study PRJEB24748) | human gut metagenome | biome: human gut; feature: human-associated habitat; material: faeces | place: China | collected 2012
GTGGTGGACAAGAAAAGTATTATGTTTCTATTGTAGACAGCAAGTTATAGATAATAAATGCGGTTGTTGGCTTAGAAATTTATAGGAGGGTTATTATGCAAGTAAAAGAGCTTTTAAGGATATCAAACTTTGAGAATTATAGTATAAAAATTGAAGGTGAAGATAAATCACACTTTGTAAATAAAGATAAAGCATTTGAAAGATTTGCATGTATGTATATTACAGAAATAGATTATACGATTATATTCTGTAATAAAGGCGAAGATTACAACTCACATGAAAGTGTACTAGCGTTAAGATTATTGGTTATAGATAAAGATAAGGTATACAGTTAAAAGAGGAGTTTTAGGAGATTAAGAGTGTATGAAAAATATAAAAGAATTAACTATAAAAGAGTTAGATAGTTTAGCAATGGATTATGCTTTTGAAATAGTTGAACGTAGAAGAAGGATAAAAGAACTAGAGGAAAAGTTAAAGATTATAAAATTAGAAACTGATAAGAGAATAAAAGAAGATAAAACTCCAAAATTAAATATAACACCATTTAATGCTTTTATGGAAATTGGAGAAGATGATTTAGACGAATTCTAATTAAAATAAAACTTTTATAGGAAGTTTGGTATCGACATTTATGTCGGGAGCAGAGGAGAAAGTTATGAATAAGTTTCAAAAGGTAGCAAGTAAGTTAGCTATATTTGATAATTTAGATATATCGAATGGACAAGATAGAAACTATTATAGACAAGCAAGAAATGAATATATAAAAATATTTAGAAGTAAACGATGTGATAATACTGATAAGACAATTCAAGATGTTCTTAAATATAAGAAAATGTACAAAGATTCATATAAATAAGTCGTTAAAATAAAGTTTTTAAGAGAAATCAGATAATAAAAGGGAGACTTTATTTGACGAAGGGAGGTTTTAATATGGAAATGTCAGTACAGGAAGGAACTTTTCATATAAATGGAGTTCAAGTGGATGGAATAAAAAAGTTAGAGTTAAAAAAATCAAAAGATGATCTTAATGATGGAATATATACAAAACTTGATAATTTTAAAGCAAGTGGAATTTTTAAAGATATAAAAATTGCATTTGGAAATATTAAGAAGATATTTACTCAAATATGGGATGGTGCAAAGAAAGCATTGTTTAAAATTTATTCTAATAATAAAGAATTTAGAAAGTTAATGACAATATATAACAGAACTAAGAAAAAAAGAACTAAAAAGAAATATTACAATAAGATGATTAGATTTATAACTAAGAGCTTAAAACAATAATTTAGTATCGACTGAGTTCGATTAGCGGTCATTCTCGGTCGATATATTGATAATGATAACTGAATGATAATAGGATGATGAGTATGAAAAGAAGTGAAGCTAGTGAGCAAATAACATTAATACAATGGTGCGATATAAATAGATGTAAGTATCCAGAACTAGGTTTGATATTCCATATCCCAAACGGTGGGAAACGAAATAAACTAGAAGCTATTAAATTAAAAAAAGAAGGGGTTAAAGCAGGTGTTCCAGACTTATTTTTACCTGTAGCTAGGCGTGGATACAATGGTTTATTTATAGAATTAAAATATGGAAGCAATAAAGCGACTACTAAGCAGAAAGAATGGATTAATAACCTTAATGCTCAAGGATATAAAGCTGTAGTATGTAATGGATTTGATGAAGCTAGATTAACAATAGAAGAATATATAAGATAGGTGGAGATTTTTATGAGTAATGAAGAAATAAAACAATTAGCCAAAGAAGTAGCTAGAGAGGCTTTAAGAGAGCTTATGTTTGAAGGTAAAGATAAAAGATTTCATAACACAAGATTATTAATGAGAAATTATAATACTTTAAAAGAACATTTAAATAATAGCGATAGTGTTGAGATAAAGTTTAATTTTGTAGATGAATGTGAAGTTAAAGTAGACTATATGTGGTTAGAAAGTATAGCGAGAAGTAAAACTAGAACGGCTAAGATGATAGAGTATATAGATGCAGCGTTGATTAATTTAAAAACAAAATTTATAGAAAAAGGTGAGTTTGAGAAATATAGATCATTTGAAATGTTCTTTATAGAAGGCAAGACAAGTGAAGATATACAAGAGGAATTTAATTGTGGTAAAAATACTCCAAAGAGATGGAATGATATAGTAACAAGAGAATTATCTGTATTACTTTGGGGAATTGATGCACTAGGGATTTAATGGGGAAAACGTGGGGTTTCAATAGGGATTTGCAAGTGTTAGTATGTTAATATAGACATAGAATGAATTCCCTCTTCATTGTGTGTTTAACTCCGTAAAAGCGTATAGATTGGACAAGGAAGCTTCCCTCTTCCTTGTCAACGAGTAAGGCATGGTATTTATCTAGGTTCGATTCCTAGACCTTGCATCTCATACAAGTCGTAGGGTAATGCGACTATAAACTAAGTTTACGTCAATTCTTTAGGTGTATTTTTAGATAGTCTAAGATTAATTTCTTAGGCTATTTTTATGAAATGAGGGTTGTTAATATGAATATAAAATGTGATAAGTGTGAGCAAGAGTTCTTATTAGAACGTAAAGATATAAAACATAAAACTCTTGATGAATTAATGATAAATGTAAGTTATTTTGAATGTAATAATTGTAAACAAAAATACATAACAGAATGTGTAGATCAATATATACTAAAAGAACAGAGAAGATATAAGAAGCTAAGTGATAGTAAGAAGAAGCTTAATTGTTTAAATAATATGAAGACTTATTCCGATAGATTAAAGTTTAAAGTGATTGATTTATTATAGGAGATGAAATGAATAAATTAGAACTTAAGAAATGGATAAGAGAGTTATTAGCTCAAGGTAAAATAGATGATTTTTATAAATCTAAGTATTGGAGAGAGTTAAGAAAAGAAGTTCTTAAGGAACAAAAGGAAGAATGTCAAGAATGTTTAAAACTAGGAAAAGTAACTAGGGCCAATACAGTACATCATGTTCAGTTTGTAGACAAGCATCCTGAACTTGCTTTAAGTAAGTTTTATATACACAAAGGAAAACAATATAGAAATTTAATATGTGTTTGTCCTGATTGCCATAATAAGCTACATCCAGAGAAACATAAGCAAAAGAAAGAACTAATTAATGAAGAACGTTGGTAAATACCCCCCACTCCCCATATGCCCCTTTAAAATTGGGGGGTGTGCGAGCGGAAGGGGGTATTGGCATATACAGAGAACACAAAACCCACGAGGGGGTAGCAACTATTCAAGGTTGCATGGTGCAATTGATATATTCATGAGGGAAATGAGGTGGTGAATATGGTAAACGAAAGAAAACTTGCAGATTATGAAAAGGCACATATTGACTACGTTTCAGGCATGAAATACAAAGATATTGCAGCCAAATATGGAGTCAAAGAAAATACCGTTAAATCTTGGAAAAGAAGATATGGTTGGAATAGAAAAAATGCACTCAAAAAAGTGTGCGAAGATGCAAGTGTGCAAAATTCGGGAAATATTGAAGCTATAAGATCAGATATGATTTTACAACTTGAAAGAAATGGCACTAATACAAAAGATAATATAGATTGGGTAGAGAGATATATTAAACTTTGTAAAATTGCAAATGAATTAACGTTAGATATTGAACAGAGAGGAGTATCTGTACAATGGGAAAATGGAAAACAAATGGGTGTTAAAAAAAATGATAGTGTAAGTGAGTTACCTAAAATATTAAAAGTTATGTTAGATATAAAATCCAAATTAGGATTAGTACCTTTACCTAATTATAATGGCGGAGGGGATTATGAAGATTTATAGTCAATACATAAATCCTTATATTGAAAAAATATTAAATAATGAAATAGAACATTGTAAAGAACAGGAGCTAATGATTAAAAATATAGTTATTCCTATTCTTGAAAGAGAAGATGTTTATATTGATGAAGATAAAATTGAAAAAGGATTATCATTACAGAAGTACTTTCCGTATCAGTTGATTGAATGGGAAGTTTTTTTATTTGCACTTATAGTTGGAGTATTTTTTAAAAATGGAGATATAGTATTTAAAGATATCAGAATTATTGTAGGTAGAGGTAGTGGTAAAAATGGTTTTATATCTTTTTTATGCTTTTATTTCTTAAGTCCATACCATGGTATTAGAGGATACAATATAGACTTACTTGCAAATAGTGAAGAACAGGCAATGACAACTTTTAATGATGTATACGAAATAGTAAAAGAGCCATTTAATAATAAGTTAAAGAAAGCACTTGAAGCTAATTATTATGCTACTAAAGAAAAAATACTTGGAAAGAAAACAAAGTCAGTTCTTAGATTCAATACATCTTCAAAAAGAGGTAAAGACTCAAAGAGAACAGGATGTATAATTTATGATGAAAAACATGAGTATTTAGATGCTACAAATATGAATACATTAGCATCTGGTCTTGGTAAGGTATGGCATGGTAGAGAAATTACTATAACAACTAATGGACACGTTAGAGGTGGAGTGCTAGATCGAGAACTAGAACAAGCTAATGATATATTGAAAGAATACAATCCACTTAATAGGACCTTAGTGTTTTGGTGCAGAATCGAAGATGAAAAAGAATGGAAAGATCCAGAAAAGTGGATAAAAGCTATTCCTTCGCTTAATGATTTTCCGAGTTTAAAAAGTACTATAGAAAAAGAAGTTTTAGATATGCCATATAAAATGGATTATTTTCCAGAGTTTATGGCTAAAAGAATGAATTTTCCTATAGGAAATAAAGAAGTAGAAGTTGCTACATGGGATGATATATTAGCAACTAATCAAGAATTTATAGAATTAGAAGGTATGGACTGTGTAGGTGGAGTTGACTTTGCTAAATCAAATGACTTTGTAGCATGTTGTTTATTATTTAGAAAGTCTGAAAAGTATTATATGTTACACCATACATTTGTATGTGCAAAATCAAGAGATTTACCAGGTATAAAAGCACCTATAAAAGATTGGATTAATAAAGGTGATATAACATTAGTTGAAGATGTTGAAGTTAGTCCAAGTCATGTTGTAGATTGGTTTGCTGATATGGGGACCAAGTATAATATTTTAAAAATAGCTATAGATAATTTTAGATATTCAATTTTAAATAGGACTTTTAAGGAAATTGGATTTGATGCATTTGAATACAAGAATATAAAACTTATAAGGCCAAGTGACATAATGAAAATTGCACCAGTAATAAATTCAGTTTTCATAAATAGAAATTTTGTATGGGGAGATGTTCCTATTATGAGATGGTATACCAATAATACTAAAAAGATTGAATCAAATGGTAATATAACTTACGGTAAAATAGAACCTCATTATAGAAAGACTGACGGGTTTATGGCATTAGTAAATGCAATGATTTTAGCAAATGAATTGCCTGAAAACACAGAAGTTATGTTCTTGGAACCTATTATAATTTAATTTGAAAGGAGGTGATATAATTGTGAGTTTTAAAGATTGGATATTTAACTTTATGGAAAAGCCAAAGATAACTAAACCTAATGGAGAAGTAGTTGATACTATAACAGGAGAGATAAAATCAGAAATATTCTATAAAGAATTAGCTATATATACAGCTATAACACTTATTGCTAATGCTATATCAAAATGTGAAATCAAAACATACGAGAATAAAGAAGAAGTAAAGGATAAATATTATTATGCCTTAAATATCTCACCTAATTTAAATCAAAACTCGAGTCAGTTTTGGCATAAGGTTATAGAAAAAATGGTATATGATGGTGAGACAATAGCTATTGATTTAAATGATAAATTATACTGTGTAGATAGTTATTCAGTAAATAAATATCCGATACTTGGAAATAAATACAATGGAGTTACAATAGATAACTTACAGCTTAACAAAGTATTTACAAGTGAAGAGGTATTATTATTTAGACTAGATAATACTCACTTAAAAAGGCTAATTGATGGATTATACCAAGATTATGGGAAATTATTATCTATAGCCGTAGATAATTTCTCTAAATCTAATCGAAGTAAATACAAACTTAAAATGTCACAGATAAAAGCAAATGATGCTAAATTTAATGAGACATTTGAAAAGGTAATAAGAGCTCAGTTAAAAACATTTTTAGAAAATGATAATGCTGTATACCCAGAGTTTGAAGGATATGATCTAATAGATATATCTCCGAAATCAAACGTAAAAGATAGTTCAGATATTAGAGATTTAAGAAAAGAAATATTTGAAATAGTAGGACAAACCTTCAAGATTCCAACTAATATGATGCTAGGAAATATAACTAATATGCAGGAAATAGTAAAAGTATTTCTAACGTTTTGTATAGATCCTATTGCAGATATGATTGGGGAGGAATTAACTAGAAAAGTTTATGGTTTTGAAGAGTGGAAAAAAGGATGCTATATAAAAGTCGATACATCTACTATAAATCATATTGATGTTTTAGATGTAGCAGAAAAAGTAGACAAGTTAATTGCATCCGGGGTTAACTGTATAGATGAAGTTAGAGCAATTATAGATTATCCTGCATTAGATAGTGATTTTAGTAAAACTCATTTTATTACTAAAAATTATGACACTATAGAAAATAGATTAAAAGGAGAGGAGGGTGAATTAAGTGAATAAGAAGTATTATTCTTTAGTAAAAGAAAATAATGAAGCTAATATAAATATATATGGAGATATAACTTCTTGGGAATGGCATGAAAGTGATGTATCTAACTATACTCTTTCAAAAGAAATAGAGGCTTTAGATGTTGACACTATAAATGTTTATATAAATTCATATGGTGGAGAAGTTGCAGAAGGATTAGCGATATACAATAATCTAAAAAGACATAAAGCTAAGATAAAAACATATTGTGATGGATTTGCCTGTTCAGCAGCAAGTGTAATATTTATGGCAGGAGACGAAAGGATAATGTCTACCGCAAGTTTACTTATGATACATAATGCTTGGACTTATACATCTGGAAATGCAAATGATTTAAGAAAACAAGCAGATGATTTAGATGCAATAACTCAAGCATCTATAAATGCATATATGCAAGAAGTTAATATTACAGAAGAAGAATTAAAACAAATGCTTGATAATGAGAGTTGGATAAGTCCTCAACATGCACTTGAAAAAGGATTTATAACATCAATAGTAAATGAAAAAAATAATGAAAAAGTAAGTCAAAGTGTTAAAAAGTCATTATGTAAATTAATATTAAATCAACAGTTACTTCAAAAAGAAGATGATGAAGATGAAAATGAAAATAATGAAGAAGATAATGACAATAACAATAAAAAAGAAGATGATGATAACAATGAAGAACCAAAACAAAATTTAATGGGTTCTTTTTTTAATGCAATTTTAAAATAATAAAATTTGGAGGAAGTTAAACATGTTAAATTTCAATAACTTAAAACAAAAAGATGCTGCTATAGCATTACAAAAGGCTATGACAGAAGGAAAAGAAGAAGATATACAACAAGCGTGGGTAGGATTTCAACAATCAATAGTAGATACTGTAAAAGCTGATTTTGCAGAATATAGCATGACACAAGATAAAACTATACTATCTCAAAGAGGATATAGACAATTAACTAATGCAGAAGAAAAATACTATGAAAAGTTTATCGAAGCATCAAAGAGCCCTAATCCAAAACAAGCATTTATAGATTTAGCTACATTACCAGAAGGGATAATGCCGGAAACTATAATAGAAGATGTATTTAAGGAATTAGTAGAGGAACATCCATTACTTGATAAAATAAACTTTAATTATGCTAAATACATGACTAAATGGGTATTAAATGACCACACTTTAGATACGGCAGTATGGGGAGAATTAAACAGTGAAATAGCAAAACAAATAACATCTGCATTTAAAATAGTTGATATAACTCAAAATAAATTATCTGCATTTGCTGCTATACCTTTAGATATGTTAGATTTAGGACCTACATTCTTAGATGCATATATAAGAGCTGTTTTAAAAGATGCAATATTATGTGGACTTGAAAAAGCAATAGTTGATGGAACAGGTAAAAATCAACCAATAGGACTTACTAGAGATGTATCAGAAGATGTAAGTGTATCTGCTGGTGTATATCCACCAAAAACTCCTATTGCTGTAACATCATTTACTCCTGCCGAATATGGGAAGTTGTTAGCGAAAATGGCTAAGAATGAAAAAGGTAGAATGAGAAAGTTTGGTAAAGTATTATTAATATGCAATCAAGAAGATTATTTAACGAAAATAATGCCTGCTACGACTGTACAAAATACATCAGGGACATATATAAACAACTTATTCCCATTCCCTACAGATGTTACAATATCTAATGAATTAGAAACAGGTAAAGCTATAATATGCTTACCAGAAGAATATTTTATGTGTATAGGTGGAGCGAAAGGAGGAGTTATAACTTATTCTGATGAATATAAGTTTTTAGAAGATATGAGATATTATAAAATAAAAACTTATGGTGCTGGTAAGGCTTATGATAATACAGTGTCTATATTATTAGATATAACTGGATTAAACCCAGCTTATATAACTGTAAATACAGATGTGGCAAATACTCAAGCTACTTCTGCTAGAAAGGCTAAGTAGTTGGTAATTTCATGGAAGTAAATACATTACTTGATAGCGTAAAGAGAAAATTAAATATAACATGGGAAGATTTTGATACTGAACTTAAGTTAAAGGATATGATTGAAGATGCAAAAATTGCACTAGATTATAAGTTAGGAGCAGATATAGACTATTCTCAAAATGGTCCTGAACATAAGTTATTTTTAAATTATTGTTTATATGAGTGGAATGATTGCTCTGATGAATTTGATAATAAATATATGAATGAAATATATCAAATAAGAATTAAATACGAGGTAAAAACTTATGTTGAATCAGAAAATCAATCAATATAAAGATGGCGTGTTAGAATTTGGAAAGTACGTAGAGAAATATGATAAAGAAGGACAATTATTAAAAGAAAAAGGGTTTATTCAAGAGGGTAAACTCTTTTTCTCATATAAAGCAATTAGAGAGCAAGATAGACTTAAATTTGACGATACTGGATATAAAATAGAACTTAAAATTAATACACCTTATATGAATTTGATAAAGAGTGATCATATAGTTTTAATTGAAAACAACATATATAGTATTAAGTATATAGAACCAGATTATAATAAAAGGAATTTATATATATTTCTAAGTAATTATGAAGATGAAATGGATACATATATATCTATTTATACAGTAAATAGATCTAGTCCTATAGCAAATCCAACTTTAAATATTTTTAAAAATGCTTGGTGTAAAGTAGAAAATCTTTTAGATAAGTCGACTAGAGAAAAGGCATCTAATGATATATCTAAAATTATTGTTCAGAAAAAGATAACTTTAAAATATACTAAAGAGTTGGATTCATCAATAAGTAAAGATATTTTATCAAAATATAAAATAGGGATTAATGATATTAAGTATAAAATAATTAGTTCATTAAATATAAATAATGAAAATAAATTAATTCAATTAGAAATTGAAAAGGAGTTTTAAAATGGGTTTGGAATTTGATTTTAGTAAAGTTAAAACTAACCTAATGACTATTCAAAAAAATGCAAGAAAAAATGTAATAGATAAAAGCCTTGATGCAGGAGCAGAAATAATTCTTGAAGAAGAAAGGAAAAATGTTCCTGTGCATACACCTAATAAAAAGAACCGTAGAGCCGGTGGTAGATTAAAAAGTAGTTTAGGTATAGGTAAAAAGACTGGAACTGACTTAAAACGTGAAGTTCATGTAGGGATACAAAATGCTCAAGAAAGAGAAGTTGTATATGGATATTATCAAGAACATGGATACTCCAGAGGTGGAAAAGCAGTATCAGGTAAAAAATGGATGAAAAAATCATTTAATAACTCAATAGATAAAGCTAATGAAAAGATAAAAGATGTTGTAATTAAAGAATTAACTTCAGGTATTAAAAAGTAGGTGAGAGCTTGCATCAAATATTAGTTGATTTGCTTGAACAATTTGGTATAGATATTGGTTGGGAAGAATTAGATAATACAGAGTCATTGGATGAATATATAGTATTTAGTGTTTATGACGATGAAGACTCTAATATGACAACTGAAGGTAATTTAAGCGAGACTTATTATATAACTATAAATTATTGGTATAAAAATTTAGATAATATAAATAAGCATAGAAAAATTAAATCATTACTAAAGAGCAATGGCTTTATATATGATGGAGGTAATGATTTAAAAGGAGAAGGAGTTCGTGGTAAAAGCATGGACTTTATATATGTAATGGATATAACTAATATGGAAGAGTAGTTTTGTAATCAAAACTACTTTTTTAATGTATAAATAAAAAAAGTTATGAAAGAAGGTAATATTATGTCAAAAACAAAAGCATGTGTAGGATTAAGTAATATACATTTTGCGCCTTTTAACGGTGGGACATTTGAAACTCCAGTTAGGATTTCTCATGCAAAGAAGATAGAAAATAAATTTAAATATGAAAATATTCAAGAATGGGCTGATAATATAGCAGTAATAAATGAATTCCTATATGGTGGTGGAGAAGGATCATTAACTACACTAGGATTAAGCAAAGAAGAAAGAGTGTTGTTATTTGGGAATAAAGCTGTTAAAGGTGGAGTTGCAGTAACAGATTCAGATGAAGCTCCTATAGGAGCATTTTTATTTGAGAGAAGATTAGTAGGTGGAGCTAAAAGATTCTATGTTGTATATGCTTGTAAGTGTTCTCCAACGGATATATCAGGAGAAACTATAGAAGAAGGTAAGGGAAATTATGAAACTAATGATATAGAGTATTCTATAAGTTCATGTGAACATGAAGGAGTAAATTTAGTTTATTTCTATATAGATACAAATGATTCAACAGTAGATCAACAACAAGTTACAAAATGGTTTAAAGAAGTACAGTTTCCTCAAGAAATTACAGACACAGAATCACTTAAAGCTACAGAAACTAATATAGATGATGGAACAGGAAGAATTAAAGTTACAAAATCTAAAAAGCAACCAGAGAAGAATATAGAAAAAGATATAGAAACTACAAAATTAGATTCTAAGGAAGTTTCAGAGGCAAAGTAATATAAAATATCAAAGGAAAATAAAAAGACTGTATGAATAGCTTTAAATTCATGCAGTCTTTTTATTTTAACTAATAGTATGCATTGCTAATAAAAAGTAGGTGATAAAAATGTATACATCGACTTTAAATTTAGATGGACATGAATTTAAAGGAACAATGGATATATATTCATTGAAGAAGATACAAGAGGACCTTTTAAATGAAGGTGAACAAACAAGTATTACTAATATATTTATAAAAATTTCTGAGTTCAATATGATTTATATTTCTTCATTTGTACTTAATACATTAGCAAGAATAGATAAATCACAATCTAATAAATTCTTAGAAATTTACTTAAAAGATACAGATGATTTAGAAGCATTAAATAGATTTAATTCTATTTTTACATATATAAATGACGTAATGATGAAATGTCTTCCTAAAACAAAAAGTAAAGAAGAATCAATCTTTGAAGATGATTATTATGATGATAAAGATTGGGAATTTGATTACATGGAATATATATGGAACAGCATAATCGGTAGAAATGATAATTTTTGGAATATAACTCCGAAAAATTATTTTGAACAAGTTGAAATATATAAGAAATTTAACAATATAAAAACTGAAGAAGTTGAAATGTTTTAAGGGGGTGGCTAAATGTCTAATAAGAAAGAGGAAATAGGTGAATTAGCCATTGCTCTTAGTTTTGAATCTCAAAGTGCAGATAAACAAATTGCAGCTTTAAATAAATCTATTAATAGAACAGAAAAGGAATTTAAATCTGCTGCAAAAGGCGTTGAAAACTTTGAAAATACGTATCAAGGTCTAGATGCAAAAATAAAGAAAAATACAAAACAATTAGAAGATAATAATAAGAAATTAGAAATTCAACAGAAAGCTCATAAAGAAGCGGCTCAACAATTAGAAAAAAGTAAAGAGAAGCTTGATAAAATGAGTGATAGTGTAGATAAAAATTCTAAAGAATGGAAAGATCAAGTTCAATTAGTTCAAAAAAATGCTGATAAGTATTTGAAATTATCTACGGATATTGAAACTACAAAAGGAAATATATCTAGATTATCTCAAGAATTAACAGATTCTAAAACTAAGTTTGAACAATTAGGAAATAAAACGCAGACTTTAGATGAAAAATTAGATGATATATCACGAAGCGCTGACTTAACTCAATCTGAATTTAATAAACTTGGAGCAGAATTAAATCAAAATGGTACATATTTTCAAAAGCTAGGAAATGAAATAAATAAACTTTCATCTGAAATAAAGTCAGGTGTCAGTAAAATAGAAGCATATGAAAATGAAATTGATAAATTATCAAGTACTTTAAATAAACAAAAAGATGAATATTCTCAATTAGAATCTAAAATACAAACATACTCTCAACATCTTGATAGAGCATCAAATATGTATGGAGAAAATAGTTCACAAGTTAATGAATACAGGCAGAAACTATTACAATTAAAAGATTCATTTAATACTCTTGAAAATGAAATAAATCAAAATGAGAATGAATTAAAAGAATATAGAACAGCTCTTAACAATACTCAAGTAGAGGTAAAAGAATTATCTAATGAATTATTAAAAATGCCATTTGATAAAATAGGTACTGATATAAAGAATGCTGGAGATAATTTAAAGTCAGTTGGTCAATCAATGACAACAGGCGTAACTTTACCAGTTATAGCTGCAGGAACAGCAGCAACTAAGGCTGGAACTGATTTTACTAGTGCAATGAGTAAATTACAAGCTACATCAGGCATAGCAGATAAAACATCAGAGTCATATAAAAGACTTGAAAAAAAAGCTTTAGAGATGGGCAGTAGTACTTCTTTTAGTTGTTCTTCTGCGGCTGAAGGCCTCACATATCTTGCATTAGCGGGTTGGGATGTAGAAACTCAAATTGAAAGAATAGAACCCGTTCTTAGAGCTGCAGAAGCAGGTGGAATGGATTTAGCAAGATGTTCTGATTTAGTAACTGATAGTATGAGTAGTGCTTCGATTGCATCAGAAGACTTTGCTACTTATTTAGATATAGTCGCACAAGCTCAAAGAAAATCAAATACATCTATGGAACAAATGCTTGAAGCTTATACAATTGCAGGTGGAATGTTTAGTTCATTAAATATTCCTTTAGAAGAATCAGGTGCTTTATTAGGGATACTTGCAAATAAAGGTACTAAAGGTTCAGAAGCTGGAAATGCTCTTATATCTGTATTTTCAAATTTAATTACAGAAACTGGTCAAGCAGGAACAGCACTTGAGGCAATGGGTATTTCTTTATACGACTCAACTGGAAAACAAAGAAATATGGTTGAAGTATTAAAAGAAATGGCTAAAAAATTAGGTGTTACTGCCGATGGTACTTCTAATCTAACAGAACAACAGCAACAGCAATATGCTGCAATGGTTGGTGGGAAAACTCAGTTTGATACTTTAATGAAATTATTATCTGGGGTATCAAATGAATATGATGAATTACATAGTCAGTTAGTGAATAGTAATGGTGCTTTAGAAGAAATGGCAACTATTATGAAAGATAACCTTGGCGGTAAAATAGATAATATGAAATCTGCTATAGAAGGATCATTAATAGAAGCATTTAAAGCTCTTGAACCTACTTTAGAAAAAATAGTTGAGTGGATAACAGAAACCGCAAACTGGTTTAGTAATTTAGATGAAGAAGCACAAAAAAATATAGTAACTATAGCAGGAGTTGCCGCTGCGGCAGGACCTTTACTTATGGCATTAGGACAAGTCTTAATAGTCGGTGGGAATGCAGTAAATTTATTTGGAGCTTTAAAAACAGGTGGATCAGGAAATATAAAAATGTTTGGTCTACTACAAAATGCAATAAAATTAATTTCTGGACCTGCAGGTTTTGTTGCTTTAATTGGAATGCTAGTAGCTCTTATGGCTAAGTTAGGTGATAATGAAAATAAATTATCTGACTTACAAGAGAAATGGGGAACATTTGGTAAGGTTATCGGACAAATTTGTGAGCATATGACTGGTACTGTACAATTATCTGTTGGTAATATAGGTATTTTACTATCTACACTAGGTAAAACTATATTAGCAATTTTAAAAGGTGATTTTAAATCTATTGATGATATTTGGACAGAAGGTTGGGCAAAAGTAGAAAATAATACTGCAATAGCAATGTCTAACATCAACTATGAAAGTTCAAATGGGATTGCATTAATGCGAGAAATGACAGAAATTGAATTAAATAATTTAACGGGTACATTTGATGTAGCATTAAAAGAATTACCAAAACTTACAGCTGATAACGCTGGCGAAATGGCAGATACATTTGTAACTAGAATGCAAGGTTTAGATGCAGATACATTAACTATCCTTCGAGGCACTTCAGACACCATGGCAGTATTATTTGAAGGTATATATGAAAATATGAGTAAAGAAGATGCTCATAATAAATTTACTGCTAATCTTGAAAGTATGGCCAAAAGTGGAGAGTTTACATCAGATAAAATAAGTCAAGACATTTCAGAGGCAATGAATCTAATAGATAAAAATGTAATGGATGGATCTGAAAGAGTAAAACAATCTGCTCAAAATATGTTTGATAACTTAAATACTATATCTCAATTTGGTATGGATGCTACAGTTGAAAATGTCGTAAATGCTGTAAATAATATGAGTGATGAAACTATAGCTCAATTATCTGCTATGGGTGGTCATTGGGAAACTTTATTTGGAGGGATAGCACTTACTGGTAAAGATTCCGTAGGAGATATGGAAGATTATATTAGAGGTAGACTTGAAATTATGGCTACAGAACATCCTGAATTTGTTTCGCAAATGAAGGAACAAATGACACTTTACTTTGAACAAGCTCAGTCGAATGGTTCAACTAGTATGGATAAATTAAGCATTAATGTAGAGAATGAGTTATCACAAGTTGAAAAAAGTATGAGCACTCATACTAAAAATGGAGCTAATAGTGTTGATATTAACACTAAAGATGCTGCTAATAAGGCAGACAAAAACACTAAAGAAATTTCTAGTAATACTGATAAAAATACTAAAGATGCTAGTAACAAGGCTAATATTAATACAAAAGAGTTAGCTGATAAAGTTAATACTAACACAAAACAAGCTAATTCACATGCTAAAACTAACATGGATAATGCAGCTAAAGATGTTGGGATAGCAACTTCTAATATGGCTAATGAAGCTAAAAAGGGTACTAGTGAAGTGGCTAAAAATACTGACTCTGATATGAAAAAAGCTAATAAATCAGTTCAACAATCTGCAACGGATATGTATAATGGTTCTAAAAAATCATATTCTAAGATGGCCGACGTAGCTAGAGATGAAGGGTCTAGAATGTATAATGGAGTGTCAACATCTGCAAGCAAAATGAGTGATAATGCTAGAAATTCTGCTACTGAAATGTATTTAGGAGTGACAACTTCTACAAGTAAAATGGCATCAAAAGCGATTGCTGATTGGGAAAGTATACGATCTGCATATAGTAGATCTATTACTGGTAATATTACAATTACCAAAGCAACTATAAATAGAAGTATTTCTACAGATGGCGGTGAAAAACAAGCTAATATTAATACGTATACAGCTGGAATACAAGAACTTAATATACCCACAATTCCTAAAATTATTGATATAAGTAAATATAAATTATCAGGTGAATATTATTTATCATCACCAAATGTAACAAATAATATTGGTTATAAAAATAATAATGATTTTAATAAATTAGAGAGGAAGTTAGATAAATTAATAGATAAAATTTATAAGTTTGAAACATTCAAACAAGAAAATAATATTATTATAAATGAAAAGGACTATTCCAGTCCGTCAAGAACTGCAAGGCAGATAAAAAGAGAATTAGAATATCTTGGAAAGGAATTTAGACGATGAGTTTTTTATATAAAAATTCAAAAGGTCAAGAATTAAAATTAAATTCAGATGATATAAAGCTAATAAAATTTGATGATATTAGTTCATTAGAAAATGAAATTAATTATAATTCAAATACTGATTTAGGTGCCACCTTTATAAGTAATAAACTAGAACCAAAAGACTTAGGTTTAACTTTACTAGTTAATGTTAAATCTAAGTCTTTTGAATATATAAAAAGAAAATTAATAAGTATTTTTAATCCTAACATAGATGGTTCTATTATTTTAAAAAGTATAAATGGAGATAAGAAGATAGATGTTAAAGTAATATCTTCTCCTAAATTTTCTAAAACATCTTATAAATATAGACAAGAGGTAGATATTAAATTTATTGCTCTTAATCCTACATGGAAAGATATTAATGAAACTAAAACTGAAATAGCTTTATGGAGAGGTAACTTTATGTTTCCTTTATTTATACCAATTGATGAAGGTATAAAAATAGGTTATAGAGAACCATCTTTAATTGCTAATGTAAATAATATAGGAGACATAAAAACTGGCATGAAAATTGAATTTAAAGCTTTAAATACAGTAGATACTCCTCAATTAATAGACATAGAAACTCAACAATATATAAAAATAAATAAAATTATGAATCCTGGAGAGATAGTAACTATAACAACAGATACTCAAAATAAGAAAGTCTATTTTAATGAAAAGAATGTTATATCGAATGGATTTAAGTATTGGGATTTACATTCTTCATTCTTACAGCTAGAACTTGGAGACAATTTATTTAGATATGACGCTAAAGAGGGCTTAGATAACCTCGAAGTTACTATATATCATACAAATAGATATATAGGTTTATAAGGAGAAAATTTATGAATATATATGTATTTAATAAAGAACTTGAACAGTTAGGAGTTATTGATAACTATGAATCTTTAATTTGGAAAAGAAAAAGTAGCGAACTTGGAAGTTTTGAATTACATTGTGATTTTAATGAAGATACAAAGTACCTTATTAAAGAAGGTAATATAATTTGCAAATCTGATAATTTAACTGAATGTGCATATATAAAAGATATCTATATTGATAGAGATAGTAACGATATGATTAAAGCTACAGGATATTTTATTTTAGGATATATAAGCCAAAGAATCGTATGGAATACTTTAAATATAAATGATACAGTTGAAAATGCTATATATAAATTGGTTGATAGCAACTGTATTAATACTAATGAAAATAGAAAAATACCTTTTCTTAAAGTATCAAATTCAAAAGGATATAATGAAAAAATATCAATTCAAGTAAGTTATAAAAATGTACTAGAGAAAATAGAAAGTATTTGCTTAGAAAATGATTTAAATATAAGAATATTAACTGATCTAATTAATAAACAGCATACTTTTGAGGTGTATAAAGGAATTGATAGAACAGTAAATCAATCAGAAAATTCTATTTGTATATTCAGTAAAGAATTTGGAAATATATTACAACAATCTTATACATTAGAATCTAACAATTTGAAAAATACTGCATTAGTAGGAGGAGAGGGAGAAGGTTTAGATAGAGTATTAATAACCATTGGAGATGATTTTTCGGGTCTTGATAGATATGAAATATTTATTGATGCAGATGATATAAGAACTGAAAATGATGATGGAATAATTTCATATGATGAATATATCAAACAAGTTAGGCAAAGGGGCTTAGAAAGGCTTTCAGAGTGCCAAAAAATTTCAACTTTTACAAGTGAAATAAATGCTACTGATTCAAATTTAGAATATCGCAAAGATTTTGATTTAGGAGATATAGTAACTTGTATAAATAAAGATTGGGATATTATTATAAATACTAAAATAACTGAAATAGAAGAAGTATATGAAAACAATACTTTAGAGATAAGTATAACTTTTGGGAATAAAATTCCTACAATTATAGATAAAATTAGGCAGGTGAAAAGTTAATGGAAAATTCAAGTTTTTTTAATGCAATCATACAAAATGGAGTGCCTGATAGATTATATAAAGCAGATATGTTTGCAAGTTATTTCTCAAGTTTTATTGGCAATGGAGTATTTCCTAATCCAAGTACTAATTTACAAGTTGTTGCAACAGATAATAATATGACGGTAAGAGTAAAAGCTGGGAAAGCATTTATAAATGGATATTACTATAATAATGACGATGATCTCATATTAACTATAGATAATGCAGATGGAATTTTACATAGAATAGATAGTATTGTTATTAGATTAGACTTTATAAACAGAGAAATAAAAGCTTATGTAAAAAAAGGAACCTTCTCAAATTCGCCAAATAAACCAGAATTACAAAGAGATGATGATAGATATGAACTATGCTTAGCTGACATTAAAATAAATGCTGGTGCGATTAAAATAACTCAATCTAATATTAATGATAATCGATTAAATTCAGAATTATGTGGACTAGTTACTGGTACAGTAGATCAAGTAGATACAACGACTCTATACAATCAATTGCAAGCTCATATAGAAGAAAAATCTATAGATATGAAAACTTGGATTGAAGAAGCTAAAGAATATTTCTCAAATTGGTTGAGTACTACTCAAACAGAATATAATGATAACTTTAATAGTTGGTTTGATGAAATTAAAGGAACTTTAGAAGGTGATGTAGCAGGTAATTTATTAGTTAAAATTAATGAACTTGAAGAAGTTGTAAATAATTTAGATCTAGTTGCTAGTAAGGTTACTATGAGTGATGGAAATACTGTAGAAGATGCTATAACAGCAAACAAAACAAGTATTTTAAATTTGCAAAAAGAACTAGGAACAAATAAAACTACACTTCAAAATAATATAAATAGTATAAGAGAGGTGTTATAATGTCTACTCTTAAACAATTAGTTGATGAAACTACTAACATAAAAAATGAATTAAAAACTTGTCATACTAATTTGAAAAATAACCTTATAGAAAAAGGCGTTGAATGTAGTGATGCAGATAAGTTATTAAGATTAGCCAATAAGGTTGGAGAAATAGAGTTAGGTAAGAAATGGGCAAGTGGAATTTCGGTGGTAAGTTCTAGTAAAATAAGTGTTAGAGGGTTAAACTTTAAACCTAGATTTATATACGGTTATCAAACTGGCGTTAACTATTATGATAAACGTTCTGTTGTATACTGTTCTTCTCCAATGATTGATATTTACGCCGAACATTCTAATTATTTCGAAGATTACGGAGAAAGCGTTATTTATAACGATGGTTTTGATTTATGGGTTGCAAACGCTAGGGAAGGGGCTAATATTAATTGGCAAGTTTATGAGTAGAGGTGATAAGCTATGAAGCAAATAGGAACTAAATTATATTATTGTTTGCTAACGGGTAATGTAATAAAAATCATAGGTGATATGCAAGGATATGTAAGAGAAACAACTTTTGATGAAGATTATAAAATATATACAGAATTAAAAGAAAGAAATAAATCTAGTATAGGATCATTAATTTTTAAATATGGTGAATATCCTAAATTATCTCAAGGTAGTACAGGAGTTATGGTAGATTTAGAAACTAAAGAATTAATATTTAGTTATGAAGAGTTGCCAACTCCACCACAAGAGCCTACTGAAATTGAATTAATTAAAGAAAAAATATCCATTTTGGAAGCCGAAAATAAAACTTTAAAGCAAGAATTATCAATAACGCAAGATGCAATAAATGAATTAATTTTTAATTCTTTAAATATGTAAAGGGGTGTATTTTATGGTAACTTATTTAGCTATGCAAATATTAAAAGGGAAAATATCTTATACTCAAACAATAGAGAAATTCCCACAATACAAGGAAGATATAGACTTGATATTAATAACAGAAGGAAGAGAGGACTTAATAAAATAAGTTCTCTTTTTTATAGGTTTATTAATTTATGAAAGTAGGTGTGTAAATGAATAAAAAATACAATTTAAAACTAGACTTACAGTTCAGATGTAATAACTCGATTATGAAGTTTAACCAATTTGATAATAATACATCTGATTTTTTTATGCGAATAACTAACGGTGGCAATTTAGTTGATATTGAAAAAGCTTTAGTAGTATTAGCAACAATAAAACCAAGTGGAAAAGTTGCTAGTCAATTTGTAGAAGTTAAAAATGGTCTTGTATATGCAGATTTAAAGCCTTCTATGAAAGATGAAATAGGAATATATACCGCTCAAGCTATGCTTATATTAGAAGATGAAAGAGTAGTTACTGATGTTATAAGCTATGAAGTTGAAGAAGATAAAATATTTAGCTTATTAAATGATACTGTAGAAACTTCAGAAGAATTTACTTTATTAACTGATATGTTAAACAGATTATCTACTATAGAAACATCAGAAGAGCAAAGAGTGATAAATGAAGCTGAAAGAATACTATCAGAAGAAAATAGAAAAATAGAAGAAGCTAAAAGGGTAGAAGCTGAACTTATTAGACAACACGAGGAAGCAGATAGAGCTAAGTATGACGCTACAAGAGAAAGTAATGAGAATATAAGAAAACAAAATGAAAGCATAAGATTAGCTAATGAAGCTAATAGAATAGATGAAGAAGCTAAGAGAGTTGAAGAAGAGAATAAAAGAAAATTAGCAGAAGAAGAAAGAAATGCTAATTACAATTTTATGACAGAAGATGAAGAACGTAGAAGATTAGAAGCTAATGCACATAAAGAAGCAGAAGTTTTAAGAGTTCAAGCTGAAACTAATAGAGTTAATGA
>OKRZ01001165.1_pt1 | contig 20672 bp, 8 predicted proteins | sample 1601141 | NCBI WGS metagenome assembly OKRZ01 (sample SAMEA3541524, study PRJEB24748) | human gut metagenome | biome: human gut; feature: human-associated habitat; material: faeces | place: China | collected 2012
CGGCACATTCTCGATGGATGATTGCACCGGGACCTTGGATGCCTTTCAGTATGGTAAAATTGAGTCCGGATAATCAGAATAAAGGTTGGCAGGCCGGTTATCAGCCTACATTTGAGACATTAGGATGCTTTAGTCATATTCATGAATGGACAATGGGGGGATTGGGTATGATGCCAACCAATGGTAAACTGTTTACGAAGGTAGGAGATCAGTTCCGTCCGGATGAAGGATACCGTTCGCGTATTGACAAGAAGACTGAAGAAGCTCCATTGGGATATTATAAAGTTTTCCTGACTGATACGGAGATTTTAGCGGAGGTGACGGCTACTGAAAGAGCAAGTTTTCAGAAATATACATTTCCTAAGGATAAGGATGGACGTGTGATGATCGATTTGCATATTCAGGCTGAATATGACTATAATCTGTTGGATGTGGATGTCAGGAAAGTGAGTGATTACAGAATTGAGGGACGTTCTCATCAGATATCCCCTCGTCCACATGTATGGAGTGATGATGCTGATCAGGAGTATGTCGTAAATTTCGTTATTGAATTTGATGCACCGATTAAAAAGGTAGGTGGCTGGAAGGATGACCAGATATTGAATGAAGCGCATATTTCCGGTAAAGATCTGAAAGATGCAGGGCTTTATGTAGAATTTGATACGCAGAAGCAGTCGGTGATTCAGGTGCGTACAGGCATTTCGTTGGTAAGTGTAGCAAATGCTTCGGAAAATCTGCAAAAGGAGATTTCAGATAAGTTCGGTTGGGGTTTCGAAGCTGTTGTTCAGAATCAGAAAAACGTATGGAATGGTATACTCAATCGCTTGGATATCAGAACGAATGACCGTATGGAAAAAGTACGCTTCTATACAAATGTATACCGTGCTCTCTGCCGTAATCTGTGGAGTGACGTGAATGGAGAATGGATGTCACCTGATGAGAAGGTACGTAAATTTACGAATCCGGATCATGTGGCTCTGGGTTGTGATGCTTTCTGGAATACTTTTTGGAATCTGAATCAATTCTGGAACTTGGTAACACCGGAATGGAGCTCCAAATGGGTAAACTCTCAGTTGGCGTTGTATGATGCAAATGGATGGTTGGCAAAGGGACCTGCGGGGATGGAATATATTCCGGTGATGGTAGCTGAACATGAAATCCCTTTGATGGTATCTGCCTATCAGATGGGGATTCGCGATTATGATGCGGAAAAGGCTTTTGAAGCCATGAAAAAGATGCAGACAACTCCGGCTACACATGTAGCAGGTGGATTTGCAGGCAATCGTGATTTACTTCCTTATTTGAAGTATAAATATGTTCCTATTGAATTGGGGCGTTTTTCCAATACATTAGAGTACTCTTATGATGATTGGACTGTGGGACAGATGGCTAAGGCATTGGGTAAATATACGGAGTATGGTACGTTTAATGATCGTGGATATTGGTGGAAGAATGCTGTAAATCCGGAAAACGGCTATGCGCATATGCGTGATTCAGCCGGTAACTTTGTAGCGGACTTTGATGCTTTCCAAACCGGGCGCAATCATCACTATGTAGAAGGTAACTCCTGGCAGCTTAGCTACTTTGTACCTCAGGATGTGCCGGCTTTGATTAATATAATGGGTGAGAAGGCATTTGTTGACCGTTTGAATTGGGGCTTCGTTGTGAGCGAACCTTGGAGATATAATGCTCCGAATGATCAGTACTGGGATTATCCAGTAGTTCAGGGCAATCAGCAGTCTATGCATTTTGCTTTCTTGTTTAATTGGGCTAAAAAGCCTTGGCTGACACAGAAATGGTCTCGTTCTATCATTGATAAGTATTATGGTTATGGTGTAGCCAATGCTTATTTGGGTGATGAAGATCAGGGGCAAATGAGTGCTTGGTTTGTTATGGCCGCTTTAGGATTATTTCAGACAGACGGTGGTTGCCGCATTGATCCGATCTATGAAATAGCCAGCCCGCTTTATGAAAAAGTAGTTATTGATTTGGGTAAGCGCTATGGTCGTGGTGAGACATTTACGATTGAGGCAAAGAATGTATCCCGAAAGAATAAATATGTTCAAAGCGCTACGTTGAATGGTAAGAAGCTGGATTGTTTCTTCTTCCCAGCTTCGGAATTGTTGAAAGGTGGAGAATTGATTTTGGAGATGGGAGATAAGCCAAATGAATCATGGGGTATTTATTCGTGTCCGGTTGGTGTAAATAGATGAGGATTTAACGCGTTAATGAATTTATATCATGAAAAAACTCGGTTTATTAGTCATATGGATTAGTGTGGCTTTGGGATGCTCTACGGATACCAGGGGCACTAAAACTTTGGTGGACTATGTAGATCCGAATATTGGAACTGCGCATTGTCGCTGGTTCTTTTATACGCCGGTGGCAGTCCCATTCGGTATGGCGAAGTTGGCTCCTTCTACTGATGCGCATTTGGGAAATTCCGGTGGTTGGCAAGCGGTGGGGTATGACTTTCGTCATACCTCCATCGAAGGTTTTGCTAACTTTCATGAGTTTCAGGTAGGCGGTATTGTTTTTGCGCCGACTGTAGGTGGGTTGCAGACTGTTCCGGGTGAACTGGATGATCCGGATAGTGGTTATCGTTCGCGTTTTGATAAGAAAGATGAGATTGCGGTTCCTGGATATTATTCTGTTATTCTGAAAGATTATGGAGTAAAGGCCGAATTGACTGCTACGCAGCGGGTGGGATTCCATCGTTATACTTATCCAAAGTCGGAACAGGCGAATCTCATATTTGATATTGGTAACAAACAAGGAGAAAGCGGTGAAGTAAAAGATGCCGAAGTGCAATACTTTGATGATGGTAGGGTAGAAGGTTATGTTGTGACTTCTCCTGTATATGTGGATATTTATCAGAAAGGTGCGGATGTTCGTATGTATTTTTCGGCGGTTTTAAATAAACAACCAATAGAGGTGGGAACGTTCGTGAAGGATAAGGTTGTGTCTGGTAAATATCAGGCAAAAGGGCCCGGTGCCGGTCTTTATTTGACTTTCTCTACGGAAGAGCAGGAGTCGGTAGAAGTAAAAGTAGGTCTTTCATATACGTCCATAGAAAACGCTCGTTTTAATAGAGAGGTGGAAGCTAAGGACGTTACTTTTGATCAGGCAAGGAAGAATGCAACGAAAGCGTGGAATGAGTCATTGAGTAGAATCTACGTGGAAGGAGGTAAGGAGGAAGATAAAGTGAAGTTTTATACCGGACTGTTTCATGCGCTTCTGGGGCGTGGATTGGCAAGTGATGTCAATGGGTATTATCCAAGGAATGACGGTTCTGTAGGACGTATCACGCTGGATGAAAAAGGAAACCCGGTGCATCAGCATTATAATACAGATGCTATTTGGGGTGGGTTCTGGAACCTGACACAGTTATGGGCATTGGCTTATCCTGAATATTATTCTGACTGGATAAAGAGTCAGCTGCTGGTTTACCGGGATGCCGGTTGGCTGGGAGATGGAATCGCGTGTAGCAAATATGTGTCGGGAGTAGGGACAAATTTTACAGGTCTGGCTATTGCGGCAGCTTATAACTGTGGTATTCGTGATTTTGATATACAATTGGGCTATGAGGCTGCATTGAAGAATGAGGTGGAATGGCGGGGAAGGCCTGAAGGTGCCGGAAAAATGGATGTGCGTCCGTTTGTGGAGCTCGGTTATTCTCCTTATGAGAAGCAGTTTGATATGGTGACTCGTGAGGGAGGCTCAGGTTTTGGTGCTTCGCATACTATGGAGTATAGTTTTAGTTGTTTTGCGATTGCGCAGTTTGCCAAACAGCTGGGGAGAGAGGCAGATTACGAAAGGCTTTCCCAACTTTCTAATGGCTGGAAAAAACTTTATGACAAGGAAACTCGCCTGATTCGCCCTAAAGATAGCCAGGGGCGCTTTCTAGAGGATTTTAATCCGCTTTCACCATGGAAGGGATTTCAGGAAGGTAATGCTATACAATACACATTTTATGTTCCTCATCATATAGATGAATTAATAGATTTGGTAGGGCCGGAGATTTTCAATACTCGTCTCGACAGTATTTTCATGCTTTCGCAGAAGAGTATTTTTGGTGGTGGAACGGAAGTTGATGCATTTGCCGGACTGAAAACGGTTTATAATCATGGAAATCAGCCCAATCTGCATATTTCCTGGTTGTTTAATTTTTCAGGTAAGCCCTATTTGTCTCAAAAGTGGGTACGGGCTATCTTGGATGAATTTTATGGTTTAGAAGGAATTCATGGCTATGGTTATGGCCAGGATGAGGACCAGGGGCAATTAGGTGCCTGGTATGTGATTTCTGCATTGGGGTTGTTTGATGTGAAAGGACTGACAGAGATTAATCCGAAATTTCAGATAGGTGCCCCTTTGTTTGATAAGGTGACTATTAACCTGAACAGGGAATACTATTCAGGAAAAGAGTTTGTGATTGAAGTAAAAAGACATTCTGTTGATGACTGTTATCTGCAAGATGTTTCTTTGAATGGTAAACAGCAGGAAACTGTATTGTTGCCGTTTGAGGAGGTTGTGAAAGGAGGGAGGTTAACATTGAAATTAGATAGTTTTCCTAATAAAAGACTGACTCATTAATGAATGTAGGCTAAAAAATAATGTGTTTTATATAAATAACTGTGAATATGAAAAAACAAAACTCTATATTGACAACTCTCCCGGTGCTTTTTGGTTTCTTTGTGATGGGTTTTTGTGATATTGTTGGTATTTCTTCTGACTATGTACAGCGCAGCTTTAATTGGTCGCCCGTAATGACTGGTTTTGTGCCTTCAATGGTCTTTATTTGGTTCCTTTTTTTAAGTATTCCTATTGGGAATCAGATGAATAAATGGGGACGTAAGAATACCGTGCTCATCAGTATGGGTATTACAATTATAGGTATGATTCTACCATTGTTGGCTTATGACAGTATTACTTGTATGACAGCTTATGCTTTACTGGGCATAGGAAATGCTATTTTGCAGGTTTCACTGAATCCATTGCTTAATAACGTGGTTACTAACAAGGCCTTTTTGACGAGTAGTTTAACGGCTGGACAAGTTATAAAGGCGGTTTCTTCTTTGGTTGGACCGGAGATTGTGCTCTTGGCGGTGAATTACTTCGGAGCGGATAAATGGTATTATTGTTTCCCAATACTTGGTTTTATAACATTGCTGTCGGCTGTTTGGCTTATGGCAACTCCTATTGAACGGGAGAAAAATATTGTATCAGATAAGGGACTTTCTATGGAGGATACATTTGCATTGTTGAAGGACCGAACGATCCTCTTGCTGTTTTTAGGTATATTCTTCATTGTGGGAGTAGATGTGGCAACAAATTTTATTAGCTCCAAATTGATGTCTATTCGTTTTGGGTGGGCTGATGAGCAGGTGAAGTTTGCTCCTCAGGTTTATTTTCTTAGTCGTACGGTTGGTGCATTGCTGGGGGCTTTTTTGTTAGCTAATATTGCCGAGATGAGATATTTCCGAGTTAATATTGTAGCTTGTATTGTTTCATTATTGATATTGATGGGGGTAGATAATGATGTTGTAAATCTGATATGTATAGGTGCGGTTGGCTTTTTTGCTTCGTCCGTATTTGCTATTATTTATTCGATGGCATTGCAGGCTCGTCCAGAGAAAGCAAATCAGATTTCCGGTTTAATGATTACTGCCGTTGCCGGTGGAGGGGTTGTGACTCCGGTTATTGGTTTCGCTATTGGTACTGTGGGAATAATAGGTGGAGTGACAGTTACTTTGGTTTGCGTACTGTATCTGACGTATTGTGCTTTTGGTATAAAAATACCGGCAAAAGTTTGATTAGCATACCTTATGTTGTTTATATAAGTCTCACCATTTTAATTTTTATAAGCGTCTCTTCGATAGAGGCGCTTATTTTTTGCTTGTTATTCATTGTTTTTTAAGTTTAGGTTATCAATTAAATGATTTTGCTTTGTATATTAATGTATGAACATTGATGTGGGGCGCGTAACTGCTACTTTATATAAGATAACTTTTTGGATTTATTTCTTTGTAGGTATATTATGTCTGTCTTTTGTTATCAAATTGTTTCGTTTATATTGTTGATAATTAGTTGATTGATTCCTGTTTGTGCCTTCTTTGTTATTTTCTGATAACAGATGTATTTTGATTCTGTTATCATTTTCTTTTGAGCTTTCTTTATTTTTTAGATATAAAATCTTTGTTTTGTTTTTGCTTTTTAAATTTATTATTTATCTTTGCTGCATATATATGTATGAACATATATGTAGAAACTTTGGTTTGCTGAATGAAAGTGAGTTTATGTATCCCAGGTCAAAGTGGGTATGTCTGGTAGGAATTAAATATCAAATATATTATAACTGCAGGAAAATATATGAATATCTAAAATAAAGTGTGAATTATGAATATTAACCCAAAACAGATGAAATTTTCAATAAGAAAGATTAGTATGCTTGTTGCGATAGCAACTCTTCCTGTTAGTCTTCGAGCTCAAGAGATACCTATATATAGAGATGCTTCAAAGCCGATAGAAGAACGCATTGATGATGCTTTGTCTCGTATGACTCTGGAAGAAAAAGTCGGATTGCTTCATGCTGACAGGAGCTACGGTTCGGCAGGTGTTCCAAGATTAGGCATTCCGGAAAATAATTTGTCGGATGGTCCGTCGGGATTACGGCCCGAAATGGTATGGCAAACATGGATTCATGCCGGGATGTCCAGTGATTCATGTACGGCGTTCCCCGCTCTCGTATGTCTTGCTGCAACATGGAATCCAGAGATGGGACATCTTTTCGGAAAAAGCCTTGGTGAAGAGGCTCTGTATAGAGATAAAAATATGCTTCTCGGGCCTGCTGTGAATATCTTCAGAACCCCAATGAATGGTCGCAACTTTGAATATATGGGTGAGGATCCGTATCTTACATCAAAGATGGCTGTTTCATATATTAAAGGTGTACAGGAAAACCATGTATCAGCTTGTGTAAAACATTTTGCAGTTAATAATCAGGAAACCAAGCGTACGACGATAAATACTATTGTGGATGAACGTACATTGCACGAAATCTACTTTCCGGCTTTTAAAGCTGCCGTACAGGAAGCTGGTGTGTGGGCCGTTATGGGAGCTTACAACAAATTTAATGGTCAATATTGCTGCCATAATTCTTATCTTCTAAACGATGTATTACGTGGGGAATGGGGATTCGATGGAGTAGTTGTTTCAGATTTTGGTGGTACTCATGATACTCAGGAGGCTATAGATAATGGATTAGATATGGAGTTCGGAACGGATCTTGGTTCGCTGGAGGCATTTCAGAATTACCGCCTCGGCAAGCCCTACTTAAAATTGCTGAAACAAAATGAGACAAGTGAAAAGGTCTTGAATGAAAAAGTCAGACGAGTTTTACGGATGATGTATCGGACTAATATGTCGGAAGGACGTCCATGGGGAACCCTTGCTTCGGAGGAACATGCAATGGCTGCACGCAAAATTGCTGAGGAAGGGATTGTTCTTTTGAAAAACAACAATAAAATTCTACCGGTAAATATTGGATCTTTAAATAGGATACTTGTGGTCGGTGAGAATGCTGTGAAAATGATGAGCCGGGATGGCGGATCTTCAGAAGCGAAATCAAAATATGAGGTAGTACCTCTTGAAGGTATTCGCAAATATGTTGCTGATAGGATCGAGGTAGACTATCAACCGGGGTATTCGTCAACTGCTTCAAAATCAGTAAACGATAGTTTGCATACAGAGGCGGTGAAGGCGGCCAAAGGAGCAGATATTGTTTTGTATATAGGTGGAATGAACAAGAATCTGCATATGGATTGTGAGGGAGTGGACAGAGAATCTTATAACCTTCCATATGAACAGGATGCGTTGATAGCCGACCTGAGTGTAGTAAATCCGTCTTTAGTGGCAGTGATGGTTTGTGGAAATGCTTATGCTATGCCTTGGCATAAGAAAGTCCCGGCTATAGTTCAGGCGTGGTATGGAGGTACAGAAGCCGGTAATGCAATAGCGGATGTTTTGTTCGGTGAAGTCAATCCGTCCGGAAAATTGCCTTTCTCATTTCCCGTGAAAATAGAAGATAATGCAGCTCATGCATTTAATGCATATCCGGGTGATGGTGAGACTGTGGAATATAAAGAAGGTATATTCGTGGGATACAGGTGGTTTGAGAAAGAGAAAATTAAACCCTTGTTCGCTTTCGGGCATGGACTCAGCTATACTTCATTTGATTATGGCAAAATTGCACTTGATAAAAAAACTATAAAAAGTACTGACAATATAACTGTCACAATCCCGATAACTAACTCGGGAAATAGAGAGGGGGCAGAAGTTGTGCAATTGTATATTATGGATATGGAGTCATCATTACCTCGTCCGCTTAAAGAACTCAAGGGATTCAAGAAGGTGAATCTTGCTCCGGGAGAAACTGTAAAAGTGAATTTTACAATTGGAAAAGAAGCACTGAGTTTCTATACTCCTGAACGCCATGAATGGGTTGTGGAGCCGGGTAAATTTCAGATTTTTGTAGGTACTGCTTCTGATGATATTAGATCGTCTGCTACATTTCGTGTAGAACGGTAGATACTCTTATGAATATTTATCGGGATGGAAAGAATTTGAATGAGTTTAGATATTTATTATTAACTAAAAATGATGTTTAACCTTATAATAACGTATTTATGAAACTTAAAAAACATTTGTCTAACCTTTTAAAGGTTTTTATTTGCGTGGCTTTTATCGCATCAGCGATAGAGATTCATGCACAAAATGGGACTACAATGACGGTTTCCGGTACTATTGTTGATGCTGCCGGAATACCTGTAATCGGTGCTGTCGTTATTGATCCTGCCAATACATCAAATGGTTGTATTTCTAATGTGGATGGAGACTTTACAATGCAAGCGGCTGTGGGGAAAGTACTGAAGGTTTCCAGTATTGGTTATCGGGAGTATCAATTCACTGTACTTGCCCAACCTCAAAAGTATAAAATTGTGCTGCAAGAAGATAATGTAGAGCTTGAAGAGGTGGTTGTTGTGGGTTATGGCGTACAGAAAAAAGTGACTATGACCGGAGCGGTATCTGCTATACAGAATAAGGAAATAGTAACTACGAAAAATGAGAATCTTCAGAATATGCTTACCGGTAAGATTCCTGGTTTACGTATTGTACAAAATACTTCTGAACCCGGGCAATTCACCAATAAGATGGATATTCGTGGTTTTGGAACTCCTCTTGTTATTATTGATGGCGTGCCGAGAGATAATATGGCTAAAATAGATGCAGAAGATATTGAGAGTATTTCAGTACTGAAGGATGCTTCTGCTGCTGTTTATGGAGTGCGAGCTGCTAATGGGGTGATCCTTATAACGACAAAGAAAGGAACTAAAGGACATGCGAATGTGTCTTATTCCGGAAATATGACATGGCAGGTGCCGACGAACTTTCCTGATCTTGTAGAAGCAGCTGATATTATGACCCTTGTCAACGAGAAGGTGATCCACAATGTGGATGAAAGTGCCAACAGGACATATTCTCTTGAGGAGATAGCTGATTATCGCAATGGTGTCAAGCGGGGAACGAATTGGAAAAATGAACTTTTCAGAAACTCAGCTCCGCAAACTCAGCACAGTATAAATATTTCAGGTGGGGGAGATAAAGTGACGTACTTTGCAAGTGCCGGGTATCAATATCAGGAGAGCTACTTGCGTTCCAATGCTATCAACTATGAAAAATTCAATCTTAGAAGTAACATTTCTGCTAATGTAACTAACAATTTGAAGTTTGATCTTAACATCTCAGGAATGATGGATGAGAGAGAATCTTCTCCAGCTAATTCAGGTGCGATTATTTATGAAGGATGGCTGTCATCACCTCTTGAACCAGTATGGTATGATGAGGAAAAAGGTATGTATGCAAGTCGCTTTAATCCGGCAGGCTACAATCCTGCTGCTTTGATGGATACCGATCTGACCGGACATTGTACTTATCAGAGTAAATGGTTTCAGTCTAATGCATCTCTTACATGGGATATTCCATGGGTTAAGGGACTTTCTGTTAGCGGAATGTATAGTTATGACTATATTGCTAATAATGATGATGAATATCGTAAAGCATATAATCTTTATGATACATCAGGGAATGCCATTGTGAAAGGTGCACAAACGGCAGCTCCTAATAAGATTTCCCGTTATTTCTATTCTAAACAGAATAATTTATGGCAGGCGCGCCTCAGCTATGACAATAATTTTGGCAAGCACAATGTGGGAGCATTGATCCTTATAGAGAATCAACACAAAGTTGGCGATAATTTTTATGGAAGTCGACAGGTTGCTTTGGACATGGATAAAGTTTTTGCAGGTATTACTACCAACCAGGAATTTAATCAAAATGCTGATCAGTCCGTTCTTTATGACAATGCTAATAGAGCTTTGGTAGGACGTTTGAATTATGATTACGCCGGGAAGTATATTGCTGAATTTGCTTTTCGCCACGAAGCTTCCTCTCTTTTCCCAAAGGAGACCCGTTGGGGATTTTTCCCTTCTGTATCAGCTGGTTATCGAATCTCTGAAGAAAAATTCTGGAAAGAATCTCCACTTAATTTTATTAATAATTTCAAGATAAGAACTTCATGGGGAGTACTGGGAGATGATAGCGCAGCTCGTTATCAACATATTACCGGATATAAATATCCATCAGATGGTGGTTCGGTTTTTGATGGGCAATATATCAGTACTTCCACAAGCACCGGCATTCCCAATAAAGCAATTACTTGGTATGAGTCAAGAACATTCAATGTCGGAATAGATGCGGAGGCCTGGAATGGACTTCTTGGCGTAACAGCAGAATACTTTAATAGAAGACGAAGTGGACTTTTGACTACACGTGCCGGTTCTCTTCCGGGTGTTGTTGGAGCAACACTTCCTCAGGAAAATCTCAATGGCGACTTGACCCAAGGTTTTGAAATAGAACTTACTCACAGACACCATGTCAACGATTTCTATTATCAAATTAAAGGAAATATTGCTTATACAAGAACTAAAAATACACATGTAGAAACGAGCCGTGCCGGTAATTCGTATGAAAACTGGAAAAATAATACCAGCAATCGTTATAATAATATAACCTGGGGTATAGAGGGAGCCGGACGATTGGAAAGCTGGGATGAAATCTGGCATAATCCTATCTTTATAGCAAGGGGCTCTATATTGGGAGATTACGAATACCTTGACTGGAATGGGGATGGTGTATTCTCTGAACTGGATAAACATCCTCTTGTTAATTCAAGTTCTGTTCCGCTTCTTAACTTTGGTTTAACTTTCTCTGCTCAATGGAAGGGAATCGATATTTCAATGTTATTTCAAGGAGCAGGTAAAACGTATGTTTCTCCACAAGGTATTCTGTATCAGCCTCTTTGGGGAGATGGCGCTGTTGCTCAATATATGGATCGCTGGCATCCGGAAGATCCTCTTGCAAATCCGTATGATCCTTCAACAAATTGGGTTAAGGGGCATTACGCATATACAGGAACGCTTCCTGATCAGAGTTCTGATTTCCATCTTCAGAATGCCTCATACATTCGTCTGAAGAATCTTGAAATCGGTTATAGTCTGCCTAAGAAATGGTTGCAAAATATAAATGTACAAGGTATAAGAGTATATTTCAGTGGATATAACCTGCTGACATTTACGAGCTTGAAATATTTGGATCCTGAATATAGTGCAGATACGGCTTATTCTTACCCGATTAGTAAAACATTTACGCTTGGTCTTAACTTTAAATTCTAAATAAAATTAATATGAAACTGAAAACAATAGTATCAATAATGTGTGCCAGTGTCATGTTTTCATGCACGGACTTGGACATGTCTCCTGTGAATGTTGTGAACGAGGAGGATCTTTTTGCCAATGAGGCAGGAACGCTTAGTTATATTTCCGGTATGTACATGAATCTTCCATTAGAAGATTTCCGTTATGCTTACGAAGGTAATCCACCCTTTAATTATGCGTGGACGATTTATGCTCAGCCTTCATGTCGTACAGGCGAGGCTATTGGCAGAGATGCTGCCGGTAATGAATACGAGGCTGTGGGGTATTGGAATCAGGCTTATTCTTATATAAGGGCAGCTAACTTATTATTGGAGGTTTTACCTAAATATGCATCAAACTATACGGAAGCCCAGGCTAACAGTTTTCTTGGAGAGGCCTATTTCATACGGTCTATGGTATATTATTCTCTTGTGAAACGCTATGGTGGTGTACCGGTTGTTGATAAAGTCATAGATTATCCGGCGTCAGTATCGTTTGAGGATACAAAGCTTTTCAGAGCTTCTGAAGAGGATACCTGGGACTTTATTGGGGCAGATCTTGATAAAGCTATAGAATTACTTCCGGAAAGCAATCAAAAAGGACGTGCCAACAAATATGCAGCGGCAGCTCTTAAGTCACGCATAATGCTTCATGCCGGTTCTATTGCTAAGTATAATACTGTAAATTATGCTCCGGTTAATGGAGTACGTGTATGCGGAATTCCTCAAGAGAAGGCAGTCGGTTACTTCAAGGCAGCATATGAAGCATCTCAAATAGTAGATGAGGGAGGATATCGTCTATATATGGATAAATGGTCCGGAAATAACTGGCAAGCTCAAATAGATAATTTCACAGCAATATTCCTGGAGGATACTTATGAAACTATCTTTGGAAGATACTATATTGATCCTGAATTTTTGCATCAGTTCGATAATTCTGCTCAACCGATGCAGACATCTAATGGAGATAACAATTCAGAGGTGTGCCCAACTTTGGATTTCGTGGAAATGTTTGAGTTTGACAATAAAGATATCAATGGGAAATTTGAGAACTTTGATGATAATGGACACTATAAACTTTATGAGTCACCGTTAGATGCTTTTGAGAATTGTGAGCCGCGTTTGGCTGCGACGGTAATTCTTCCAATGTCTGAATTCAAGGGTGAAACTATTGAACTCCGGAGAGGTATATTGACAGGTAAATCTGTCAACACGATGGGGGCTCTCTTGAAAGAATCTGATAATTATTCTTCAAATTATAATGTGGCAGTTGATGAAAACACAGTGAAATTAGTCAATTCATTCAGCCAAAATAATGATGATTCTTATCTTGTCCAGTTGAAAAGTGGTTCGAAATATTGGAATGACCTTGCTGACAGATATCCGGATAAGAAAGATATATACGCTGGAAAAATGAGACGTTCCGGCGCAAGTGGACCGGTTTCCAATTGGGATTATGGTAACCTTAGTGGTTTCTATTTGAGAAAATATATGAATCCCGATCCCAAGGCTCTTAATGGAGGAAATTATTCATCTCAACCATGGATAGAGATTCGTTATGCGGAAGTCCTTCTGAATCGTGCAGAAGCGGCATGGGAACTTGTTTCTTTAGGAGAAGTTGCTGATGCGAAGGGGGAAAGCTATCTCTCTATTGCAACAGAAGCTATCAATTCCATAAGAAAAAGAGCTGGAGCAACGGAACTATCCTCGACTCTTTTGGCCGATGAAAAAAGTCGTGATATAATTCGCACAGAGCGTCGCAAAGAATTAGCTTTTGAGAATAAGACATATTGGGATCTGAAAAGATGGAGGATAATAGATACGGAAGCTGAACAAAAAGACCGCAAGTATCGCATCCTATGTCCTTTCTTCTCGGTGGAAGATGATGCCTATTTTCTTGATGTGAAGTATACTGAGCCAAGAAGCCAAAACGGTGTGACGATGGAACCCTATATTTTCTCTTTTGAACCACGACAATATTATCAGAAAATTGATCCGGCTGAAATTACGAGAAATTCTAACTGTAGACAGAATCAGGGTTATTAATTGGATTGTGGTATCCTACTAAATACAACAGAATTATGAAAAAGATTATATATTATTTTTGGACATTAGCAGCTATCTTCATTTTTACTTCATGTGGAAATGATAATTATGACGCTCCGGCAGAAACTTTTCAAGGTGCATTTATAGATAAAGATACAAATGAGCCAATTCAAACAGCTGCAAGTACGGCTATAGAACATGGTGGTATCCGTATCCGTCTTATGGAATACAGTTGGAGTGACAATCCTGTTCCTTATGATTTTTTTGCGAAACGTGATGGTACTTTCAATAATACTAAGATCTTCAAGGGGACTTATGGGATCATTCCAGAGGGGCCTTTTGTTCCACTGCCCGAAGAAATCATAGACCTTGAAGGAGTGGTGAAAAAGAATTATTTTGTAGAACCGCTGCTCCGGGTACAATGGGTGGGAGAACCTGTCTTGAAAGATGATGGAACCTTTGAGGTTCAGGTGAAAATAACCCGGGGTACTGATAATCCGGATTATCAGCAGCCTCTTGAGGAAGCATGGTTGTTTGTTAGCCAGATAGATTATGTGAGCAATGCTCCAGGGGCATATAGTACAAAATTATCTACCAATTTAACACAGACCGATTTGCGGAATTATACTCTCGGAGATATCCTGACAATTCGGACCGGTTACCCTAATGGATGGAATGGTGGAACAGGAGATCCTCAAAAGATTGACGGTTCTTACAAACGGCTTTATTTCCTTCGTTTCGGAGCCCGTACATCAAAATCGTTTAGCAGTATAAAACGTTATAATTTTACTGATGTGAAAGAGGTGTGGGTAGGAAAATGAAAAAATACATAAAGTATCTTTCTGTGATAATTGTTTTGATAGTGGCATCATTGCCACTATCAGCTCAAGACAAAGTCATTAAAAAGCTTGTAGACGGCGAGAATCAGAGAATTGTCATATATGGTACGAGCCTTTCTGCATCCAAGGAAGGATGGCCGGCAATGTTAGAGGATAGTTTGAATATGCTCTATCCCGGAACTGTTGCAGTCATTAATAGTGCACAAGCTGCGATGTGGTCTACTTGGGGAGTCGAAAATCTGCGTGAGAGGGTTTTAGAATATAAGCCTGATATGGTAATCATTGAATTTGCAATGAATGATGCCTATTTGCCGTATACCACTTCCATAGAGGCTGCAAGACTAAATCTTGAATATATGGTGTACAGAATCCGGGAGTTATATCCTGAATGTTCGATTCTGATTCAAGTGATGAATATGCCAATAGCAGAGCATAAGACGCAAAGACCGGATATTGAGCTTTATTATGATATGTATCGGAAAGAAGCTAAAAAATTAAATATTAGTTTGATAGATCATTATGGATATTGGATGAAACTTCTCAGCAAAGGGGAGAAAGAATTCCGTAATTATGTGCCGGATGGCATTCATCCTAATCTTACGGCGCAAAAAGAACTTGTACTTCCTTGTATTTTGAAGGTCCTTAAAACTTCGAATGCGAAACGCTAAAAAATAATATTATAATAAATGACATATGAAAAAAAAGATCATTAGTATTCTTTGTATCGTTTGGATGGCATTACCGGTATTTGCAGGTACAGGTAATATTGCCATTCGGGCGACTGCAACAGCTTCGTCGTCCCGAGACTCGGACAGTGGCCCGTCTAAGGCGATTGACGGACTTATACATTTGGATAATGCAGGAGAATGGGTTTCTGGCGCAATCATGCCTCACTGGCAGCAATTACCTTTTCCATGGATACAGCTTGATTGGGAAGAAGAAGTTACGATTTCACGAATCATATTGTATGATCGTCCGAATAAAGATGCTCATACAGCCGGAGGAGATTTGTATTTTAGCGACGGCAGCAGAATCGGAGTGGTGGGGATTCCTAATGATGGTACTCCGAAAGTTGTAGAGTTTGAACCGAAAAAGGTTCGCTGGGTGAAATTTGTAGCCAATGATGCTGTTGGCTCTTATATTGGCCTGTCAGAAATTGAAGTTTATCCACCGGCGGAAGCATGCGAAGACTTTGTTTCACAGGTAGATCCGTTTATCGAAACTACAAAAGGACGATATTTCTTTTTTATAACAGGTAATCAGCCTTTTGGTATGATCGGAGCAGCCCCAATGACACGCAACCGCAATCAATTTGGCGGCGGATATAATTATAATTCCACAGAAGTTCTAGGGTTCCCTCAAATTCATTGTTGGGTGCTTGCCGGGCTTACGCTTATGCCTACGACAGGAAATGTAGATCCTACGCTCGGGGAAGAAAACTGGAAGTCCTCATTCATGCATGAAGAAGAAATTGCGCAACCGGGATATCATAGAATGTATCTTAAAGATTACGGGATTTGGGTAGAGCAAACAGCGACGGACAGAACTGGTATGTATCGGCTTACATTTACTCAGGACTCGGACGCGGATATTCTTGTAAACTTGGGTGGTTATATTGCTTCTACCACTATGCGTAATGCTGATGTGAAGAAAGTCTCCAACAATGAAATAGAAGGTAGTTTTGATACATACGGACGGCATTGGGGAGGTCCGGAGAATGTGAAGGTACATTTTGTGATACGCTTTGATAAAGATTTTGAGAGATTGGATGGATGGCGAGACAAAGAGCGTTATAGTGATATAGACACACTTCAGGGATCGTCCATTATAACTAGAAGGCACCCGAAAGAAGAGTTGAGTTATCTAGATTCACCAACTTCCGGTGTTTCGGCACACTACAGAGTAAAAACAGGGGACAAAATATGTGTCCGTACAGCTATATCATATGTAAGCGTGGACAATGCGAGGGAAAATTTGGAGAACGATGCCGTTACTTGGGATTTTGATTTAGTAAAGAAAACATCTCAGGATGAATGGAATAAATGGTTGGGACGAATCGAAGTCAAAGGCGGTTCGCAAAAACAACGTACCAAATTCTATACGGATTTATGGCATGTACTGCTTGGACGACATAAAATAGATGATGTCAATGGAGAATATCCCGATTTGACCGAAGGGGAACGTTACTACTCTTATACTCGTAATATTCATCCGAAAACAAGAACACTCCCACGTGGTGAAGATGGTAAAGTTTTGCATCATATGTATAATTCCGATGCTTTTTGGCTTACTCAATGGAATCTCAATATATTGTGGGGATTGGGATGGCCTGAGATGATGGATGAAATGTCAGCTTCACTTATCCGTTATGCTGATAATGGAGGACTTATTCCGCGTGGACCTTGTGCCGGAGGCTATACTTATATAATGTCAGGCTGCCCGGCTACCCCTTTGATTGTATCTACATATAATAAAGGGTTGATGACTAAATGCGATCCTATGCATGCTTTCAAGACTATGCAACGTAATCATATGCCAGGTGGTATGATGGGGATAGGAGACTATTATCTTGAGAATGGTTATCAACCGGGTAATGCAGGGATGACGATAGAGTCTAACTTTCAAGACTGGGCCTTATCGCAAATGGCTATTCGTCTTGGGCTTAATAATGAGGCTGAATATTTTCGGTCTCGTTCTAAAGGATGGAAAAAGTTATATCACTCGGAGCAGAAATTGATTTTTCCAAAAAATGATAAAGGTGAATGGCTTCATGAGGATCCGTTAAAAGGAGATGGGTATATTGAAGCAAATGCGTGGCAGGCTACTTTTGGAATCTCGCATGCTTTACCGGAACTTACTGATTTGATGGGAGGAGAAAATGAATTCTGTAATAAGCTTAACCATGCTTTTGAACAAGCCGCACCACAGGATTTTGTTTTTGGTTATGGAACCGGATATGTAAGTTATGCTAATCAACCTGGATGTTCCAATGCACATGCATTTAGTTGGGGTGGGAAACCATGGCTTACTCAATACTGGGTACGTAGGGTCAATGAACAGGCTTATGGTGCAATTACACCTGACCGAGGTTATGGAGGACATGATGAAGACCAGGGACAGATGGGAGGCGTTAGTGCATTGATGTCTATAGGGCTTTTCAGTGCTTGTGGAACTGCTGCTGCAGAACCGATCTATGAGATTACCTCACCGGTTTTCAATGAGATAACTATTCATCTGGATAAACGCTATTATCCTGATAGCAGCTCTGGTAAGTTTATAATTCGGACATATAATAATTCAGATCAGAATATGTATATAAACAAGGCTCACTTGAATGGAAAAAAACTAGATACATTTTGGTTTTCACATGAAGTGTTTGCTAAAGGTGGGGTATTGGAATTGTGGATGGAACCCAATCCTAATAAAAATTGGGGAAAGAAGAATCTGCCAATAAGATAGTTCTGTTGAATATGTAAGTATTCACATACTCAAGATTACTATTAAGAGAGCATAATACTGGTATATAGTTGAGTAAGTAACTGATTAAAGGTAAAAAGAAGAAGATGCGGTTTGCATGAATAAGTATATGACTTATTTGTGTGAACCGTATTTTTTATTTCATAATTAAAAAAGAATAGGGAATCAAACCTTAATTAAACGATCATCTAACTTAGAAAAACAGGTTTGCGCAAAATGAAGACTTTCCTACGTAAAAGGAGTACAGAAATCGTGTGTACTTGCCTACATTTGTCAATGTGAAAGACATCAGACTTATATAAGTCTCCGGGCTAACCAACCGGAATAATATTATGAATCACTAAATTTGTATCTTATGCAATGGAAAAAGAACCAATCTGATTTGCAGGAAAATGTATCTGTTCGGGTACCTTTTTTATCTGTATGTTTTTTGTTGCTCTTGGTTTGTATGGGCGTTACGGCACAAACAAATTACAAAATCTCAGGTACGGTGGTTGCTGCTAAAGACAGTGAGCCGCTGATCGGTGTAAATGTTCTTCAAAAGGGGACGACTAACGGGATAGTTACGGATATAGATGGAAATTTTACTCTATCTGTTCCTTTGCCATGTGAACTCTCTATCACTTATGTGGGATATTTGGGACAATCTGTTAAAGTAAGCTTTGCCACGACTCCTTTGAAAATTGCATTAGAGGAGGACAATGAAATGCTGGATGAAGTGGTAGTAGTTGGTTATGGAGTACAGAAAAAGAAATTAGTGACAGGAGCTACTGTTCAGGTAAAAGGTGATAATATAGCCAAACTGAACACAGTGAATGCTTTGGGGGCTCTTCAAAGCCAAACTCCAGGTGTGAATATAACGCAGAGTTCGGGGATGCCCGGTGAAGGTTTTAAAGTAACTATCCGTGGTTTGGGAACAACAGGTTCAGCTTCACCTCTTTATATTATAGATGGTATGCCGGGAGGAGATATTAATAACCTGAATCCTACCGATATAGAATCTATTGATGTGCTGAAAGATGCTGCTTCGGCTGCCATTTATGGTTCACGTGCTGCCAATGGCGTGATTCTGGTGACTACGAAACAAGGACATACCGGTAAAGCGGAAATATCTTATGATGGATATTATGGTGTGCAGAATGTCTATCGTATGCCTGATGTATTGAATGCACAGGAATTTGCAATGATTATGAGTGAGGCACGTATGATGGATGGCTTACCTGATTATGATTATGCGTCGCTGGTTCCTGATTGGGAAGCTATAAAGAATGGAACTTGGAAAGGGACCAATTGGTTGGATGAATCACGGAATGAGAATGCACCGATACAGAATCATGCCCTGAATATTACCGGAGGTACGGAACAATCTGTTTATTCTATCGGATTGGCATATACTAATCAGGAAGGTATTCTTGGAGCACCGTCACAACCTGAATATACCCGATATACAGCACGTATCAATTCCGAACATACCTTGTATCGTAAAGGAAAACTGGATATTATTAAGGTAGGTGAAAATCTGACCTACTCGTATTCTGAAAGAAACGGTATTGCCATTGATGATACTTGGAGTAATGACATTCGTAATATGTTGCATGCTAATCCTTTTTTACCGAACAAGGATGAAAATGGTAATTATCATTATGCCATTCCATGGGAAATACGTGAAGCTAATCCCATTGGACAGATGTATTATGCAAATGGGCAGAATATAAGCAAATCTCACGCATTACAAGGGAATATTTTTCTGACTATTCAACCGATAACCGGATTAAAACTTAAATCAAATTTTGGCTATACGTTTTATGCGGATAACAGTCGTAATTTTACCCCTGTCTATAAGCTGGCAAGCAATACTTTCAATGATAATAATAGTGTAAGCCAAGAGATGACTATGGGTGGCAACCTTATGTGGGAAAATACGGTAACGTATGATTTCAAGTTGGATAATCACAGTTTCGGTGTATTGATAGGGCAATCTATAGAAAAGCATGGCTTGGGTGATACGTTGGGTGGAAGTAACATCAACTCTATCTTTGACGACTTCAAGCATGCCTACCTGAGTAATACGCCCACTATCACTAATCGTACCAGCCTTTATGGATATCCATGGGGCAAGGAAGCGCTGGCTTCTTTTTTTGGCAGAGTGAATTATGATTATGCTAACAAGTATATGGCGACTGCGGTGTTACGTATTGATGGATCTTCTAAGTTTGCCCGTGGACACCGGTGGGGATATTTCCCGTCTGTATCTGCTGGTTGGGCCATTTCGGAAGAGGCGTTCATGGAGTCTGCCAAGTCTTGGATGGATTTTCTGAAAATACGTGCCAGTTGGCCTGCGGGAAAGATCACCGAGGAGGAGATCACCGGCTGGAGCTGGTCCAAAAATCTGACCGGAACCTATACGGGCGGAGAGTACACCTACACAGACCCAACCACCGAGGAGGAGATCAAGGCCACCGTGGGCACGGGCACCCGGATCCTGAAACAGTCCGGCAAGG
>OKRZ01001177.1_pt1 | contig 20561 bp, 18 predicted proteins | sample 1601141 | NCBI WGS metagenome assembly OKRZ01 (sample SAMEA3541524, study PRJEB24748) | human gut metagenome | biome: human gut; feature: human-associated habitat; material: faeces | place: China | collected 2012
CCACTTCTCCGTTTTCAATCCGTTCCAGAAGTTCGCTCCAACTCGGACGGTTGAAGTTCGTTCCAGAGTACCCGTCGTCCACGAAAAACGCGGTATTTGAGAAATGATTTTCTTTCGCATATTTACTTAAAATCGCCTTTTGATTAACAATGCTGTTGCTGTCCCCCTGTAATTCGTCGTCGCGCGATAAGCGGCAATAGAGGGCGGTAATTTTGTCAGACTGCCTTAACATAGTTTCTGCTCCTTTCCCCGTCATAGCTGCCTGTAAAGCGATACAGTGTCCTGCCGGATTTTATCGTTACTTCATGCGTCGGCAATTCTCGAAACAGCGGATTTTCCACCACGATATGACCGTCCTTGATTTTTCGTTTCCGTTCCATTTCTTTCCCGTCCTTTCTAAAGATAAAACTGAATAGCAAGCATAGAGAACGGATAACCGTTCCCGTAAAATGCCCGTCTGCCGCCGGAGCATTTTGCTTGTTGGGAAGTATCCCAAACCCTCATTTTATCAAGCCCTTGAATTGCAGAAGTAGCCGCCGTTCCAGTCGCCAGACTTCTTCCATGACGCGCTTAATCTCGTCCATGTCGTCGGCGTAAATCCGCCCTGTTTCGTTGATACGCTTTGCAATCTGGTTGACGTTCACACCGATTTTCTGAAGCTGCGCCGTATGCCCTTTGACTTCCTGTAAATCAAGCGTGATGATGTACCCGTCAATGAGCATTTTCCGGGCGTAGGCGGAGAGATTGAGCGTTGGTATCTGTTGCCTTTTTTCCTCAATCAACGCCCGTTCTTCCTCTGTTACCCGAATAATCATTTGCACGTTTCGTTTCCTGTTTTCCATGAGTAGCCCCCTCGCTAACAAGACGTTTGCAAGCAGCATTCCTACCCGCTTTGCAATATTTTTTCCTTCATTACCTACTACACCGCGCATGGCGGTTTTGCCAAAGATTTGAGAAAATTTCTGAAAAATTTTTTCTCATTTCCTACTACGGAGGGAGCGCCGGAAATGCCAAACACTTAAATAAATATTTTTCATTTCATAAAAACAGCGCATCTATACGCAACCGAAAATCCGGCTGAATATAAACGCGCTGTTTATGTGCTTTTTCGATATGAGATTTTAACGATATTGAAGATATTCCAAGAACCGCTTGACTGCAAGCGAAGCCGTCTTTTTGCTCCGCAAGGCAATCCCGATTTTTCGGTATGCGGGCACATCTAATTCCTTTGCTACAATCCGGTATGGAACGCGCTTCAAAATCAATTCCGGCAAAATGCTGATACCAAGACCGCTTTCCACCATTGACATAATCGCGTAATCGTCCCACGTTGTAAAGTGTACGTTGGGCGTCAGGTTACAGCGTTCAAATATTTCCGACACTTCTGTTTTTGCGCCTTTCTCCAAGAGCATGAACGATTCCTCGCAAAGAGCCGCCACAGGGACTTTTTCAAGCTGCGCCAAAGCATGATTTTCCGGCAGAATAGCAAGCAGCCTGTCCTGCTCTAAAAAAATAGTTTCAAAGTCAGAATAAGTCGGCAATCGCAGAAAACCGCAGTCTACACGCCCCTCTGAAATCCATTCCTCAATCTCCGTATAATCGCCAAGCAGTAATTCATAATCAATGCCCGGATATGCCTTTTGAAATTCTCTGATAATGTTAGGGAGCCAGTGCGTTGCAACACTGGAAAAAGTGCCGATACGGATAAGCCCCGATTGCAGCCCGTTCAGTTCGTCCACTTCCATTTGCAGTTTCTCATATTCCATGCAGACACTCTTTGCATAAGGGAGCAGCTTCATTCCGTCGCTTGTCAGCTTAACGCCGGATTTTCTCCTCTCCAACAAGACAACTTTCCATTCCTTTTCTAAGTCATTTATCATACGGCTAATGCCCGATTGAGAATAATTCAATATTTCTGCGGCTTTCGTGAAGCTGCCATATTCAACCGTCTTGACAAACGCCATATACTTTTGAATATTCATATCCATGTGTTCAGCCCGCTCCATTCATCTGGTTTTATCATACTTCTTATGATAAACATTCGCTTTTGTAATTACAGGAAACATGGTAAACTGAATACGCAAAAAAGTCAAGCAGGAGTGTGAACACAATGTTTTATGTAAGCGAAATTCAGACCGAAGCCCCCTGTCGCTTTCAGACACCGCTTCAGCAAAAAGTTTATGAAACGCTCATCAGACTGCAAATTCCTTTTCAGCGCGTCGATACAGACGAAGCGATTACAATGGAGGATTGCGTCGCCATTGATGAAAAACTGGATATGAACATGGTAAAAACTTTATTCCTCTGCAATCGGCAGCAGACAGATTTTTATTTGTTTATTACCGTCGGCAGCAAGCCGTTCCGTTCTAAAGATTTTAGTAATGCGTTGGGCGTTGCCCGTGTTTCCTTTGCCCCCGCAGAGCAAATGGAAAAAATACTAGGTACGAAAATCGGCGCGGCGACTGTTTTCAGCAGCCTGTTAGATACAGAAAACAAGGTACGTATTGTTTTTGACAAAGAAGTGATTGCCGAAAAATGGTACGGGTGCAGCGACGGGACAACAACGGGATATATGAAAGTGCAGACAGAGGATATTTGCAAGAAATTCCTGCCCTATACCGACCATACGTTGTCCGTCATTGAGGTGTGATATGGGACTTTATCAAAATCGTATCGTTGTAAAAGTAGGGACTTCCACCCTCACAAATGAAATGGGTAAAAGCGACCTGCGCTCTTTTGACCGTCTTGCGTGTGTCCTGTCCGATATTCAGAATATGGGGTATGAAGTGATTTTGGTATCGTCCGGTGCGATTGCCGTTGGAACAAACAAGCTGAATATGAAAGAGCGTCCTTCCAGTATGCGTATGAAACAGGCGGCGGCAGCGGTGGGACAATGCAGCATGATGTTTCTGTATGATAAATTTTTTAACGATTATGACAAGACAATCGCCCAAATCCTGCTGAATGCGGAGGATATGGAGCAGGAAGAAAAGAAAGAAAATCTGATAAATACATTCAATGCTCTATTGGAAATGGGCATTATTCCCGTAGTGAATGAAAATGACTCTGTTAGCTATACGGAAATAGAATCCGAGGACAGGCTGTTCGGGGATAATGATATGCTTTCGGCTGTCGTCGCGGTTTTGTGCCGAGCGAAGCAGTTAGTCATTTTGTCTGATATAAACGGTCTGTATGACGCAGACCCAAGGCTTCATCCAAATGCAAAACTGATAAGCCGGATAGAAAAAATCGACGAAGCAGTATATGCCCTTGCAGGCGGCGCAGGTTCAAGGCGGGGAACGGGCGGAATGAAAACAAAGCTGCGAGCCGCAGCGTTAGCGACCGCACAGGGGATAGACACCGTAATTACAAACGGGAAAGCGCCGGAAGACTTGTATGAAATCGTAAAAGGCAACAAGGCAGGCACTTTATTTGTGGGAAAAACGTTCTGAAATAGCACAATACACAGCAATAAAGCCGCGGTTTTTAGGCTATATGCAGACAGCAGCGATAAACGGCGGTTTTGAACAGTAAAATCAAAGCCGTCGTTTTCCTTTTGAAAAAATGGATTTACGGAGGGTGTATTAAAGTCGCCCATTTTTTAGGATATGGCGGTATCTGGGAGGTATCGTCATGTCCTTTTTTCATGTGCATAAGGGTAGCTTGTTAAAAAAATCTCGTTTCAAACAGCGCGTCAGTCTGTCAACGAATATGAACTGTCTGCTCATTTAGTATGTCTTGATAATTCGTATTACTCAAACGCTCATGCGGTTTTATCCGCGTGGGCGTTTGTCGTAATAGCCCCCTACTGGGAAGAAAGGGGGTGATAAGAAAATGAGGTATTCTGAACAATTCATGGAGCATATCGAATATGCCTTTGCCGCCTTTTGCAGAGTTGTTCTCCGCAACGCAGCAATCAGCGCATACCGCGATTTTGGACGGAAGCAGAAGCGCGAAGTATCGCTTGATTATCTGATGTCCGAAACGCCCTTTGAGCCGTTCACAACAGACAATTACTTTGAGCAGTACGACAAGCCGACTGTCTTTGTTGCGAAAGGACAGGAGATTATCATTACAAGTGAACGGTTAGCCGACGCATTATTGAAATTGCCGGAGCAGCGGCGTACTGTCCTGCTGATGTATTTCTTCCTCGGCTACACCGATACAGAAGTCGGGAACGAGTACGGACGGAGCAGAAGCACAGCGAATTACTGGAAACACGCGGCATTGAAGCAGTTGAGAAAGGAATGGTTAAAATCAGAGCATGAGGAACAAGAAGCTGATACCCTTTGAAGTCATTGAAAAAGCGATTGTCGGAGAGCCGGAAGCCATAGACACAGTATTGCGGCATTATGCCGGACGTATCAAGTACCTGTCCACCTATCGGGGACATATCAACGACGATATTCAAGACCGGCTAAAAGCACAGCTTATCAAAGCTATCCTGCAATTCCGCTTTGACAGGTAGGAAGTAGCAAAGCCTGAAAAAGCCGTCAAGGATAAAATGCACGCTTCGCGTCCTTGACGGCTTTCCCTGTCTTTGCTGTTGGGCAGCTAAGAGAGCGCAATCGGATAAACCGCTTACGCTCTCAATTCATTATGGAGTGATACGCGGTAGAGTGCCTCTCTCGCTTGATTTAAGCTGCATTACAGCGGGGATAAGGGCAGGAGCAAGGTTTTATACTCCCACCCTCAAAAATGGCGTTCTATTGCGTAACATAGCAAACGATATTTCTTTGTGTCGCTATTTCCGTTCCATTCCCTTCATTCCGGCGGCTCTGCCGCTTTGCTCCAAAGGAGAGGGATTAGGGAAAGGATAGGAAGGGAATCGGTATTTGATTAAATCCGTATTTGATTTATCTTTAGTTATTTATATCTTTATTTAATTGCGTTGGATTTTCCAACATCGGGAAAATCGATATAGGCAGTTTATGCTTTGCCGAATAATTACTGCGGTTTTGTTACGCAGTAGAAAGGCGTTTTTAAGTAAAAAGGTATAAATCCCTTGCCGCGCGGAAAACGCGCCCACAAAGCCGCTTGTATCAATGCTTTTTCAGCCCCTACTGCGTAACAAAGGGCATGAAGAAAGCGGGCAAGAAACGCTTTGTTTCTTACTCGCCTTTTTCTGCACCCTGTATGGCAGCTACCTTTAGGTGTTGTAGATATTCATCGATTAAACTTATCGAAAAGAGTCTCCCACTTTTCTAAATATTCATCTGGAACAGTACCTGTTTTAGCCTTTTGGAGTTGTTGCTTGACACCCTTTGCCACATCCACTTTCCACCCTTTCGGTAAACTTATATTGTATTTCGCTGCAAATGCTTCAACTTGGGGTACAATAGCCTGTCCCGTTACAAGGAAGTCCTCAAAATCTTCATCTTCTACATCACGAAACAAACGCCCAATCTGGCGTGCCATAAGCTTTGGAGGAAGCAAATCTTCTACCTCACCATCATCGAAATCTAAAAATTCGCCAACATCAATTATCGCATCTGTATTATGTTTATACAAACCTGATTGAAGTTTATCCTTCGCGCCTTTTCCGCTTCCATCTGCATCCAAAATTACTAATGGAAGTTCTCCATCTTTACCGCTTACTATACTAACAACGCCAGCAACACCACGAACGCCACCAGAAGGCATGAAGACCAATTCCATATTTGGAGCATACTTTTTATTGCGAATAAGATAAAGCTTAATCGCATTAAAATAGTGTTGGTCTGATGGTCCTTCAACAATGACGGGTTGGCAACCTTGTAAAAGAATATCTGAAACGCTTAATCCCAACGCGGCATGAACAGCATATATGGATTTTTCATTTAATTTGTCATCTGCCGCACGCAAATCACTTGATACGACCGTTAACCCATTATCATCAGAGTACACTACTTTTGCACGGTCAATATTTGATGTATCAACGAGGAACGGAGAATGTGTTGTATAAATCAACTGATTGGTTTTAGCAAGGTTATCAAAGAAGGCAATCAAATCCTTTTGTGCAAGGGGATGGAGTGATTGTCCTGCCTCGTCCAGTAACAAAATTGCACCTTTGTGTGCTTCTTGACTTTCTACAAGAAAGATAAGGAAAAAGCTAAGGAACCATTGTAATCCTGTGCTTCGACGTTCTAATTCAATTTCTTCTGGACGTTTATCATCAGAAACCCAGATTTTGAAAAACTCGCCATCTGCTTGGAACCGAAATACATAGTTTCCCTGTTTCCACCACTCTCTAAATTTTCGTGTCAAATCAGTAGAAGCAGAGTTAAGTAAAATTGCCCTTGCTGCTTTTTGCTCTGTAGCTTTTTTAATCTCTTCATCTGTTGGCTGTGTCGTTGTTTCTCTTCCATAGCTATCTCTTACAATTTTAACAGGGTCTTTGCCGAGATCTAACACCTCTTGTGGATTTAGCTTTACAAAATCAAAAAGCACACGCAAAGTACGAACTTTTGCGCTACTATCTATTCCTGCTACCTCTTCATTATTTAACCATTTTATTGCATGAGGTAAATATATTTGTGCGTCAAGATTACCATAGTTAGAATAGTAAACAAAGGATGGCATTTCTGCTAACATTAATTTTCTTGTTTCGGCATTGTCGGTAGGGTTAGATGGATTTAATACAGAAAAAGCATCAGCTATAGCTCTCTGGGTATTTTGTAGATTTGGATATATTTCAGATGTTGCCGATTGAGTAATACCAGTTGGGTATTTGCTTTTAATCTCATCTAAGTCTGATTGTACGAGGGTCGTTTTTCCAGACAATAAGGAAAGTATATTCTGATATGAAGCGAACACTTTTTCTTTAATACCTACTTCTGCTTTGGTTTTCTCTTTCAAGCCACTTAATTGAGTTGCTGCATCTGAGACAATTTCAGTCACAATAGTAGTATCTATAGATTGTTCTCTTTTATAATTCGGGAAAGAGATAAGATATTTTCCATCATACCGTCGTTGAATATTTACAACTGTTGCAGCGTCTCTATCGCACTTACACAAATTAACTACTTTATCAATCAATGCACTGTCTAATTCAAAATCTGCTGATATAAAAACTATTTTTTCTGGAATGGAACGCCACGAAGAGTATTCTTTTGTTGGCATGTCATGAAGAGCGTCAATTTCACCATCGCGTACCGGATGCAATTTCCAAAGGGCTAGGATAACATTTGATTTCCCGGCTTCATTTATGCCAACAAGTGAAGTTACATCATCACAATCAATCCAACCGCTATCCATTATGGAACGGAAATTCATAACCCTAAATCTTTTTAATGTCATCATATCCTTGCTTCCCCCCTGTATAAAAAATTGTTGTCATTATGCACATCAACAAGATACATTTCTACAGATTGAATTATATCTCAAAACATAAGATTTTTCAAGCAAATGACATTCTTATGTGCCGTATAGTAAAAGAGTAAGAGAACATTAACCTCTTACCCTTTTACTATTGCAATCCGTATGGCAACTACCCTATTTCAGTTTGTCGGTTGATACTGTTTTATGAGTAGCTACCTCATGCTCGTCCTTTTTGTTTGTGTGCTTACAGCATTTTCTTTAATTCTGCGGTATTTTCGACAATCGTGACGTCGTGGGTACGCATTTCTTCGAGTGCCGCCGCAACTGTATCGGGAGCGATTCCGCGGCAGGCAGCAAGGTTCAGGATGACCTCGAAACCTGCGGCACGTAATTGCAAAACAGTATTTTTTACGCAGTAGTCAGTAGCCAGGCCGCCGCAGATCACTGTAGTGATGCCATGTTCACGCAGATACTCGATCGCGCCGGTAGAAAGTGTGTTGGCTAAATCATGGTAACAGGCCCCATAGGGATGTTTGTCGATTTCAATACCTTTGTAGACCTGAAAGTCGTAGTTCTTAGGATCAAGACCAGTAATAAATTCAAAACCTTTGGTCCCAACAATGGCATGAGCCGGCCAGTATACATCGACATCGGGGTAGCCGCTGACGGGACTGAGCACAGGATGTCCGTTACCTGCGATCCAGACTGCCTGAGGGGAATGGGCGTCACGCGAGCCGATACGCAGCGATGCTAGAGCTGCCTGGGCATTCAGTTCCTCAACGATCTGGTCGCCTTCGGCAACCGGAAGTTCGTCCGGACAGACAGGAGTAAAGGTATTTTGAGCGTCGATATCGAACGCGGCGATTTTATTTTGAGCGGGTAATTTAGTAAGCATGGCAAAATCCTCCTTAAAAAAGATGTTTGTTAACAGTATTATACTCTATTTTGGCAGGTGATTATAGAGCTTCTTTAAATTGCAGGTAATTGACTGTGTGCTTGACAAGGTTTTTAAATCAGAGTAAGATGTGAATATGAATTTCAATTTCAAATTAGGAAGTGCTTTATGAAAAAACGTAATCCTTATAAAACAGCTCAGCAGGAAGCGATGCTGCAATATTTTTTAGAGGATAAACATAATTTTTTAACTGTCAAAGATTTGCTGAGCAGCCTGCAAAAATTGCAGATCGACATCGGTCAGACGACGGTGTACCGTTTTCTGGAGCGGCAGGCTTTGGAAGGATCTGTCATTAAAATCCAGCCGGTTGATGGATCGGGAACGCAGTATTGGCGTCTACCCTGTCCGCAGGCTGATTTAAGAGGGAAGCTGGTGTGCCTGAAATGCAGAAAAGTCATTCCTCTGAGCTGTGAGCACTTAGATATGTTTTCAGAGCATGTACTGCATAAGCATAAATTTAATTTAAGCCTGCAGCACAGCATTTTATATGGTTATTGTGAAGATTGTGATAACTGAGCAGTCTGAGGAAAGAGGTGATAAAGAGTAAAAATAAGGTTGGTGCGTTCTGGCAAGGGCCCACCGGGGAGAAGTGAAGCGGCTTACTGCTTAATAATAAATTTTAGCTGCGGTAATTTGTAGGAGGTAAGAATGAAGAAGTTTTTAGTTGTAATATTGGGTATGGTTTTACTGGCGGCAGTCGGCTGCGGCAGTGAAAAAAAACAGGCTGATGGCAAGCTGCCGGTAGTGGCAAGCTTTTATCCTATGGCTGATTTTACCAGACAGATCGGCGGAGATCTGCTGCAGGTCGATACATTGATCGCTGACGGTGTGGAACCGCATGACTGGGAACCGACAGCCAAGGATTTAACAAAATTAGGCAATGCCAGGCTTTTTGTTTATAACGGCGGGGTCGAGAACTGGGCCCGGCCTGCTTTAGAAGCTGTAAAGGACAAGCAGGTAGCCAGTGTGGAGGCCGGCAAAGGGCTGTTTGACGAAAAAGCTACTCATGTAGATCCGCATGTCTGGCTGAGTCCGAGAAAAGCTGTATTGGAAGTTGCTGCAATAACGGCTGCTTTGGTGCAGGCTGATCCTGAACATGCTGCTGTTTATAAAAAGAACAGCGAAGCCTATCAGGAAAAACTGCTGCAGCTTGACCAGCGTTTGACAGAGCTGGCGGCTAAAGCACCGCAAAAGCTGTTTGTCACGACTCATGCCGCCTTTGGTCATCTGGCTGAAGATTATGGTCTGCAGCAGGTTGCGATCATGGGTATTTCTCCTGATGCGGAACCAACTCCGGCTGATTTGAAAAATCTGATCAGTACGATCAAAGACAATCAGGTAAAATATGTTTTCTTTGAAACTCTTGTCAGTCCCAGAATCGCTCAAACTGTTGCGGAAGCCTCCGGAGCTGAAACGCTTGTGCTTGATCCGCTGGAAGGTTTGAGTGAAGCAGGCAGAAACAACGGCGACGATTATTTAAAAATCATGACGCGGAATATCGACAATCTGGAGTTGGCATTGAGCGTTAAATAAACGGTGGATCTATGGAAAATATCATTAAAATAAACAAATTAGGCTATAATTATGGCGAAGGCTGGATTCTGCACGATCTTTCGGTGGAGATTGCCCAGGGAGATTTTGTTGCCGTTATTGGCCCTAACGGGGCAGGGAAAAGTACGCTGCTGCGTCTTTTAGCAGGCATTCTGCAGCCGACTTCCGGCGAGATAGAGCTGTACGGAACGCCGCTGCCGCAATTCAAGGACTGGGAAAAAATCGGTTATGTACCGCAGAATCCTGCTAAACAGCATCGCGATTTCCCAATCAGTGTCAAAGAGGTTATCGGTCTGGGCCTTTTGTGTGGCAGCAGTATGTTTCAGAAAATTTCCCGGGCTGGCAAAGCCAGAGTAGAAACGATGCTGGAACGGTTTTATCTTCAAGAGCTTGCGCATCGTAAAATAGGTGAGTTATCAGGCGGTCAGCAGCAGCGTGTCTTTTTGGCACGCGCTATGGTGCGGCAGCCTGAACTGCTGCTTTTGGACGAGCCTGCTACCGGAGTCGATCCGGATGCGAAGATCGAGCTGTACAGAATGCTCAGGGATATCAACCGTGAGCTGGGTGTGACGATCGTGATGGTGTCGCATGATTTGGAGCTGGCAGCCGAAGTGGCGCATAATGCTTTGTGCCTTGACCACGATGTCTGCTTCTGGGGCGACGTACAGCAGGCGCTGGTGCATCGTCATAAGCACGGTTACTTTTACAGATAGAAGGTACTTATATGTTGGAAATGTTTGAAACAGAATTTATGCAGCGCGCCTGGCTGGCTGGTTTGATCGTGGCAGTGATCTGCCCGTTGATCGGCAGTTTTTTAGTGCTGCGGCGGCAGTCGATGATCGGTGACGGCCTGGGACATATCGCCTTCGCCGGTGTAGCGGGCGGAGCGCTGATGGGCTGGCAGCCCGTTTTGAGCGCGGCAGCGGTCACTGTGCTTGGGGCGCTCGTGATAGAATGGGTACGGACCAGGCTGGCCGCCTTTTCAGAGATGATTTTAGCAATTTTCTTTTACAGCGGGATCGGGCTGGCAGTTGTTTTTACGAGTATGAACCGTATGGGCGGTTTTAATTTAAGCAGTATTTTATTCGGCAGTCTGATGACGATCAGCAGCAGCGATTTATGGATAGTGGCCGGCCTGGGGATTTTTGCCTGTATTTTTGTGGTGCTTTTTTACCGGCCGCTGCAGTATCTGACCTTTGATGAAACATCGGCACGGGTGGCAGGCTTGCCTGCTGACCGACTCAATATGTGGCTGGCGGTGCTGACGGCGCTGACAGTTGCGCTTTCGATGCGTATCGTAGGCCTGCTGCTGGTTTCCGCTATGATGGTGATACCGGTAGCCTGCGCACTGCAGACGGCACGCAGCTTTGCCGGGACGATTTACGGCGGTATTGCTTATGGGCTCGTTATCGTTTCAGGCGGACTGACCTTATCTTATTATGCTAATTTAGCGCCGGGCGGCACTATTGTACTGACTGGTACCTGTATGTTTATTTTGAGCTGTTTATTTGGCAGACATTTTTATCAGAAACCGCAGGCACAGGAGAACCTGACGGCAGAATGCAAGATCTGCCGCTGCAGGAAGGAGGAGCAGACGGATGCAAGTTGATCTGCATATCCACAGTACCGCTTCTGACGGTACCTGGACTCCGCCGGAAGTCGTTGCAGCGGCGCTTGCAGCAGGGCTGGGAGCTATTGCTGTTACCGATCATGACAGCGTGGCCAATGTGGCGGCGACACATGAGCTGGCCGTCGCAGCAGGATTAAAATTTATTCCCGGTGCGGAGATCTGTTCGACGAAAGACGATTTCTGTTTTCATATCCTGGGTTATGGTATCGATGTCACAAACAAACGGCTGATGGATTTATTGGAGCATAATGAGCGGCTTTTGAACAGCAAGGATGATGAAAGCATAAAAATGTTGATCGAACAAGGCTGGCCGCTGGATTTTGAAGAGTTTTTGCGGTATGATTATGATAGAAGACGCGGAGGCTGGAAAGCCCTGGCTTTCTTGCAGGATAAAGGGCTCTGCGGCGATGTCAATGATTTTTTCAGCAGGATTTTTACCAAAGAACATGATCTTGGTTTTCCGGTTTTTCCTTCGATCAAAGAAGTTGTGGATGCCATCCATGCTGCCGGCGGCGTAGCTTTATGCGCGCATGCAGCCAGCAGTTTTCATGGGCCGGGGCTGGCAGCGACACTGCTGGAATTGGCGAAGGAGGATTTTGACGGGTTTGAATGTTACCATTCGGGACACAGCAAGGAAGATACTGCGGCACTGCTCACTTATTGCCGTCAGCATCAGCTTCTTGTCAGCGGCGGCAGCGACTGCCACGGCAGTTTTGTGCCGTCACGTGCGCTGGGCCGGCCTGTTATCGACAGCAGCGACCTGAATTTACCGGGATTGTTATAAGGGAGGAATGGAATATGACGAAGGCAAAAGTTTATTTTTCGGATATGCGTACCAGATATGGCGGGTTGAGTTTACCGCAGAAGCTGGGTAAGCTGATCGAAGCAGCCGGGATCGGAGATATTGATTTTCAGAATAAATTTGCGGCGATCAAGATCCACTTCGGCGAACCGGGCAATCTTTCTTTTCTGCGCCCAAATTATGCCAAAGTAGTTGTTGATACCGTTGCCGCACAAGGAGGACGTCCGTTTCTGACAGACTGCAACACTTTATATGTAGGTCGTCGTAAGCATGCGCTGGAGCATATTACAGCTGCTTATGAAAATGGTTTCAGTCCTTTTTCAACAGGCTGTCACATTATTATTGCCGACGGCTTGAAGGGTACTGACGAAGCTTATGTAACTGTGCCGGGCGGCGAATTGGTGCAAGAGGCGAAAATAGGCAAAGCATTGATGGATGCGGATATCGTGATTTCCCTGAACCATTTTAAAGGTCACGAAGCTACTGGTTTCGGCGGCGCTATTAAAAATATCGGTATGGGCGGCGGTTCTCGTGCCGGCAAAATGGAAATGCACCATGACGGCAAACCGCATATCAGTGAACGCAAATGTATCGGCTGCGGTGCCTGCGTGCGGATCTGTGCGCATGGTGCGCCGATCATCGAAAATAAAAAAGCGCATATCGATCTGGATAAATGTGTTGGCTGCGGACGTTGTATCGGTGCCTGTCCGATGGACGCGGTGAAGCCGCCCGCTGATGGTTCCAGTATGGAAGCGCTAAATAAAAAGATGGCGGAATATGCCTGGGCTATTTTGCACGGCAGGCCGCATTTTCATATCAGCCTGATCGTTGACGTATCTCCTTACTGTGATTGTCATGCGGAAAATGACGCACCTGTAGTGCCTAATATCGGTATGCTGGCATCTTTTGACCCGGTGGCGCTGGATCAGGCCTGTGCAGATCTGGTCAACGCAGCGCCGGTCATGGCGAACTCACTGCTGGACGATCATTTAAAAGCTGATCCGGAAGGCTGTCAGGGACATGATCATTTCCATAACCTGACACCGGAATCTGAATGGAAGACCTGTCTTGCTCATGCCGAAAAGCTGGGTATGGGAACACGCGCGTATGAACTGGTAACAGTAAAATAAAAGGAGCTGACAGTATGATTGTTACGACCACACCTGCTGTAGAAGGCAGAAAAATCGTTGCTTATAAAGGTATTGTTTTTGGGGAAGTAGTTTCCGGCGTCAATTTTATCAAGGATATGTTTTCCAGCATTACGGATATGATCGGCGGCCGCAGCGGGACCTATGAAAAGGAACTGCAGGAAGCACGTGAAAAAGCGCTGGCGGAAATGTCTGAGCGCGCCGCTAAATTGGGCGCCGATGCCGTAGTCGGTGTCGATGTGGATTATGAAGTGCTGGGCGAAACTAACGGTATGCTGATGGTCAGCGTTTCCGGAACCGCAGTTAAACTGGACTAAGAGCATATAACTAAAACCGTGAAGTGGTACTTGAAAGTTGGATAATTAAATAGAGCTCAATGCTATCAGGGCCTGTTGTCTGTATTTTACAGACAGCAGGCCCTTTAAGTTTTTTTGTGTGTTTTGATAACAATTGAATCGAAAATTTGTGCAAGACCATAAAAAGTTTGAAATATACTAACGTAAATGTCTTGCGGGGGGGTACAGATGTGGTAATATATCATAAGAGATACAAAATAATTAAAAAATATTAAATAAAACGGCTGTTTTGTATCTGGAAATTCAAGACCTATATCAGAAATTTTTATTTGATCTTAAATGATCAAGAATAGGGGAGGGTGCTGAATTTTAGGGTGTATGGACAGATATTGAATCATTTTGCCTGTGTTGAAATTTATTGAAGAAGGTGTAGAAAATGTTGGTTAAAACTAAGAAAAATTTGGCACTAAAAATAACACTGGGATTAGTATTAGCTTTGCCGGTAGGAACAGCTTTAGCGGCTGATTCAATTGTTGATTACGATACTCTTACTGTGAAGCCAAATGCGGAATTTATATACCACGGCGAGGGCGATAAGAAAGCAGATTTTACTGCTGCAGATATTAAACGCAGTGAAACGCAATGTGTATATGGAATTTTTGTTGGGGATAAAGCCGTTTTGAATGCGGCATCAGAAAATATAAACATATCGGTTACTAATACGGAAGGTGAAGCAAGAGCAGTATATGCGGGGGCTTTCACTGATAAAGACAAGCATGTTATAAATGGCGGGACATTAAACCTTGGTGATGATACAACTAAAAATGTCACGGTGAAGGTTGACGCGAAAAAAGATGCTCTGGGGCTGAATGCAATACGTTCAACGAACAACAGTGAGGTTGAACCGGGCATTATTAATGTCAAAGGTGAAAATGTAAGTATTGAAGCCAATTCGGCGGAAGGATTAGCTGTTGGTATTTGGGCACAAAATAATAAGACTGTAAATGATGGTAATCCGTCCACTGTGAAAATAGATGCTGATAACACATATATTAACGTAACTTCTGGTAATAAAGTGCCAACCGCAGGGGAATATAATAATATCGGCATTGTTAATTATAGCGGTGCTAAAGTAATTATTAACGGTAATTTAACAGTAGAGTCAGGAACTTTTTTGAGCACTCGCGGCGGTGCAATAACAGAGATCAATAAAGATGGCAAGGGCACAGTTAAAATCAACGGAGATATTAATTTTAACTATGACCAACCGACATCAGGAACATCGGTAGATGCAATTGTTGATTTAAATTTAACAACACAAGACTCTGTCTTTAACGGCAATATCTTTGTTAACGGTAATCCTTATCCGCCAGACGGGAAAAAAGAGGTTGGCGGCATGACCTTAGGACTTGCCAACGGTGCACAATGGAATACTGATGAGAACAGCTTTGTTAATAAACTAAATTTTAACGATGGTATTATTAATGTGAATGGCGGTGAGGGACAGGAAGTTAAACTTGGTGACATTAATGGCAGTGGAGGCACTGTAAATATGTTAACGAGCTCCGATTTAAAAACCGCCAAATTATCAATTGGTACGATAGAATCTGATGCTGTAAATAAAATCGATCTCAAAGCCAAAGCGGCGGCCGGTCCTAAACTTACAATTAATTACACTGGTATCACCGCCGACGATCTTAACAATGTGGCTGATGATTTAGGGGGTTTAGCTAAAAATATTAGTGTTGCGGAAGGTACTAATACTGGTCTTACAGCTACGGCTAATGTAGCAGAAGGTTTGTTAAAGGGTTCGGTAAGCGCTGATCTGGATACTGCTGCCAGCGGCAGTACGGTCAAGGTTGACAGCGTCAAACAAAATAAGGAAAGTTCTACTATGACTTCTATGCGCAATATTGCCAGTGTGGCGATCGTTTCATGGCGGCAGGAGGATAGCACGCTGAGCCAGCGGTTAGGAGAATTGCGTAACAGCGAGGGAGACCAAGGCATTTGGGCACGTATGAACCGCGGTGAATTTGAATACAGCGGTGCTTATAAAAATCAGTACAATTTTTTCCAGCTGGGTTATGATAAAGCAGCCGGCAGCTGGCATTATGGTGCGGCAATAAGCCATAACGACGGAAAAACTACTTACGATAGCGGTAAAGGTGAAAACAAGAGCACCTCCCTGTCACTTTATGGAACCTGGCTGGGTGACAGAGGACATTATACTGATATTGTTTTAAAACAGGGTCGTTTATCCAACGAATACGATAATTATGCGGCAGCAGGGCATACTCATGGCGATTATGATGCTTGGGGAACTTCTTTGAGCGGTGAATATGGTATGAAGGTAGGCCTCGATAACGGCTGGTATGTAACGCCGCAGGCTCAGCTGACATTGATGCGTATCGGCGGTGAGGATTATACTACTAATAACGGTATCAAAGTCAACCAGGATACACTGGAGAGCTGCGTTGGACGAGTGGGCTTTGAAATGGGTAAAACTATCAGCGATAAAGGCAGCATTTATGCCAAAGCTTCATTGCTGCATGAATTTGCAGGTAATGCCGATACTTATCTGAACCTGAATAGTATCAGCAACAGCTACAGTCAGGATATTGGCGGCACCTGGTATGAAGCAGGCCTGGGCTTCAACTTCAAAACTACGGACAACAGTTATGTTTATGCTGATGTAGTTAAAACATTTGGCGATGATATTAAAACTCCTTGGCAGTGGAATGTGGGTGCTCGCTGGAGTTTCTAAGCAGTATTGAAATCTGAACAGAAGAGAAATAAAAAAGCACCGCCTGGAAGCGGTGCTTTTTTATTTCTCTGTTTTTCTCATGGGCTTCGCTTTTGGTATTTTGGGCGCGGTCAGTTCAAAGCTGTGGGCGATCATGGCAAATAATTCGCCTTTGGGCACACTGTTTACTTCGACGGTGTTCCAATGTTCTTTGTTCATATGCCAGGCCGGGTAAACGCCTTTGTAAGTACGGCGCAGAAATTCGGATCTGACAGGATCACATTTCAGATTTATGCAGAGCTTGCCTTGAAGATGCATAATACAGGCAAACCATTTACCACCGGATGGATGGCGCATAATAGTGAGATCGTTATCGGCAAAGGGATAATCTTCGACAGCATTAGGATAAGTAAGGCAATGAGCGATCAAGGTTTGTTTTTCCATGGCAGATACCTCGCTTTCGTCAGGCGGCATTAATTTTATCATAATTATATAACAAAAAAGCCGACCTCGCAGTCGGCTTTTTATTTTGTGATATGCTAATTATTTCCCTGTCAGTCTTTTGATGATTTCCTGATAGGCTTCTTCGACGCTGCCCATATCACGGCGGAAACGGTCTTTGTCGAGTTTTTCGTTAGTATCCCAGTCCCATAAGCGGCTGGTATCAGGTGTGATCTCGTCGGCGAGGATCACTTTTCCGTCTGCATCGACGCCAAATTCCATTTTGAAGTCGATCAGGCGCACTTTCCGTTCAGCCAGAAAGGCCTTTAAGATTTCGTTGATCTTCAGGGCGTAGGCTTTGATTTCTGCAACCTGTGCATCGGTTGCCAAGCCAAAAGCTTCGGCATAATCAGCGTTGATCATCGGATCGCCAAGATCGTCGTTTTTATAGTAAAATTCTACGATAGGGCATTTCATAACATAGCCTTCTTCGACGCCCATTTTTTTGGCCAGGCTGCCGGCGGCGATGTTACGGGTAACTACTTCCATGGGGATGATACTGACTTTTTTACACAGCGCTTCACGATCGCTGAGCTTTTTGATCTGGTGATGGGGGATGCCGTGCTTGGCAAGCAGGTCAAAGAAAAAGCTGGTGATCGTATTATTCATAATGCCTTTATCTGCGATAGTGCCTTTTTTGAGGCCGTTCATGGCGGTAGCGTCATCTTTATAATAGATGATTACTTCATTGGGGTTCTCGGTTTCAAAAACTTTTTTGGCTTTGCCTTCATACAACATTTTTGCCATTGTCTGTAACCTGCTTTCTTTTAAATAAATTTATTAGTAGAGCCGGCGAATGTAAGGCACTCGTCGCCTGCTAAATCGCAAGTATTGATATTGGTAGATGGATTTTTTACATTGTTAGTTTAGCTTGTTTGCTTTTCATTGTCAATGATTTTTCGGAACGTTTAATATAAAAAATAGTAAAAAAAGGCGTTTTTATGCTAAAAAACCGAACATTAAAATAAAAATATGAAAAAATATTTGCTAAAACTCTTTACAAATCCTGAAAAGTGATTTATAATCACAGCATAAGCAACAGCGAAGTTGCGGGCCAAGGCCTGAGTTCGCCGTTGCTTTTTGTTTTATTCTGTTTAGTTTCAGTGAGGGGGAGAAAATTATGAGCAATGTACCGAAAATGTTTGGCAGCCTGGTATTTAATGAAACGGTTATGAAAGACCGTTTGCCAACGGCTACCTACAAGACTTTCAAAAACGCTGTCTTAAAAGGCGAAGCGCTGGATCTGCCGATTGCCAACATCATCGCCAATGCGATGAAAGACTGGGCGCTGGAACATGGCGCGACCCATTTTACCCATTGGTTCCAGCCGATGACCGGTATTACTGCCGAAAAGCATGAAAGTTTTATCGCTCCGACGGCAGACGGCCGCGTTATTATGGATTTCTCCGGGAAAGAACTGATCCAGGGCGAGCCTGATGCTTCCAGCTTTCCTTCGGGCGGTCTGCGCGCTACTTTTGAAGCCCGCGGCTACACTGCTTGGGACCCTACCTCTTATGCGTTTATCAAGGATGGCTGTTTATGTATCCCGACTGCGTTTTGCTCCTATACCGGTGAAGTATTGGATAAAAAAGCGCCGCTGCTGCGCTCGATGTGCTGTGTCGACCAGGCTGCCAGACGTATACTGGCGCTGTTCGGGCAGGCGACCGAGAAGGTTGTGACTACTGTCGGTCCGGAGCAGGAATATTTCCTCGTCGATAAGGAGATGTGGGAGCAGCGTAAGGATCTGGTATATACGGGGCGTACACTGTTCGGAGCCAAGGTTCCGAAAGGGCAGGAGATGGAAGACCATTATTTTGGCATCATCAAGCCGCGCGTCCTGGCTTTTATGAAGGAGCTGGATGAGGAGCTGTGGAAGCTGGGCGTGCTTGCTAAAACGGAGCATAACGAAGTTGCTCCGGCCCAGCATGAGCTGGCACCTATTTTTACTACTACTAACGTAGCTTCTGATCATAATCAGCTGACAATGGAATTTATGAAGCGCGTTGCCCTGCGTCACGGACTGGTATGCCTGCTGCACGAGAAACCCTTTGCGGGCGTTAATGGCAGCGGTAAGCATAATAACTGGTCTATTGCAACGACTGAAGGCGATAATTTACTGAATCCCGGTAAAGAACCACATAAAAATACCCGTTTCTTACTGTTTCTCGCAGCTATCATCAAAGCTGTTGATGAATATCAGGATCTGCTGCGCGTAAGTGTAGCCAGCGCCGGTAACGATCATCGTCTCGGCGCGAACGAAGCGCCTCCTGCGATAGTATCTGTTTTCCTGGGGACGGAGCTGACCAATATTCTGGAAGCTATCGAAAAAGGGAAGCAGTACAATCCTGACGCGGCGGCGTTATTGAAATTGAGCGGCGATGTTATCCCGGCACTGACCAAGGATAATACGGACAGAAACCGTACGTCTCCGTTCGCTTTCACCGGCAACAAGTTCGAGTTCAGAATGCTGGGCAGCGAGTTTTCTATCGCCGGCCCTAATATCGTTCTCAATACTATCGTTGCCGAAGCTTTGAATCAATTCGCAGACAAATTAGAAAAAGCAGCCGATAAAGATGCTGCCATGAAGAAATTGATCAAAGAAACCATCGTCAAGCATAAACGTATCGTGTTCAACGGTGACGGTTATACGGACGCATGGGTAGAAGAGGCCAAATCGAGGGGGCTTCTTAATCTTAAATCCACACCGGAAGCGCTGCCTTGTATGGAAGCGGAAAAAAATATCGAATTGTTTGTTAAACACGGTATTTTTACAGCGGCCGAGGTGCGTTCCCGGGTGGAGATCATGCTGGAAAAATATGCCAAAACGATCAATATCGAAGCCTTGACGATGCTGGATATGCTGTATAAGGATATCCTGCCGGCGGCAGCGGCTTATACTAATGACCTGCTGGGCAATGCTGCGGCTAAAAAGGACTTGGGGATCAAAAACTGCTTTGAAGCTGATCTGGCGGCGAAGATTTCCGAGTTGACCGCTAAAATGTATAACAGCGGTGAAAAGCTGGCCAAAGCGCTGAAAGGTGCTGAAAAATGCGTTGATATGAAAGCTGAGGCCAACTATTATCATGACACGGTTTTAAAAGAAATGGAGCTCCTGCGCAGCTATGCTGATGCTGCCGAAGAGCTGATCGGTGAAGACTATCTGCCGTATCCGACCTACGGCAAGCTGCTTTACGGCGTCAACAATTAAAGGACGCCCTGGGGAAGCTGACAACGCGAAGAAGCGTATCCGCTGAGGATACGCTTCTTTTTTATAAATAGAGCTAAAATGATTGGATGTGGGGGGACTATGATGATGGAAAAATACGCAGCAGCGGATACGATGTGGGTACTGATCGGCGCGTTTATGGTATTTTTTATGCAGCCGGGTTTTGCCATGGTCGAGACCGGTTTTACCAGAGCTAAAAATGCCGGCAATATCGTGATGAAAAATTTTATGGACCTGTGTCTGGGCAGTATCGTTTTTTGGATCATTGGCTTTGGCCTGATGTTTGGCACGGATATCGGCGGTTTGATCGGTGCGCCTGATTTTTTTGTGCAAAACGATTATGGGGCGTCTTATCCGTCCTGGGCCTTTTTTATCTTTCAAACTGTTTTCTGTGCTACGGCGGCGACTAT
>OKRZ01001180.1_pt1 | contig 20514 bp, 9 predicted proteins | sample 1601141 | NCBI WGS metagenome assembly OKRZ01 (sample SAMEA3541524, study PRJEB24748) | human gut metagenome | biome: human gut; feature: human-associated habitat; material: faeces | place: China | collected 2012
TCGCTTCTTCACAGGCTGTAATCAGTGAATTGAGCCAGGAAATCATTGATTTCATAAAAAATTCCCGGTAGGAATCGACACTTCACAGGCTGTAATCAGTGAATTGAGCCAGGAAATCATTGATTTCATAAACATTTTCTGGTAATTTTCATAAAGATTTGCCCATATAATCTTAAGCCCACCTGAACATACACATAACTCTTAACCAAAATCTTATTTCCCCTTAAGGATTTACAACTCCCCCATTCCAGCCATATTCCACAGGTTGCTTTAAATAATAAGGATTTTTCCTGCTTAAAACTTCTGTATTATGAAGTATGTTATTGTATATGTAATTATGCTGATTTTGATTATTTGCCATGTTATTTAAATAGAAATAATTTGCTATTTGTGCTACTGATATGGAACGTACGTTTTCGCTGTATATAATAGCTGTTTTAGCTTCGCCATCGGTATTATATTCTGCCGTAACAAAGGTTCTTATATGAATACTGTTAGCCACAAAATCATTCATCATTTCCATTGTACGCACATAATATGTATTTTCTTTATCATCAATATTCCTTTACTTTGTAATCCACACCATTTAAAGTTATAATACTTCCCTTGTTCGGTGCATTTCCCACTACCCTGAAAGCAATGTTTAACTCATCTGTATTGTTAGACATTCTTATTTGAAAACCGGTTATTCCTACTTTAGAGCTTATAAGGGTTTCCTCTGCCTTTACACAATTTCCCATAATTCCACCTAAAGCAATAAATGCTAATATAATAAAAATATTTCCCGCTTTCTTTAACATACTTTATCCTTTCATAAATCCTGTTTTTACAAATTGCGCACCGACATTAATAAAAACATCGATGCGTAATCTAATTGCCTGTTATATATTATATATCACTAAAATATTTTAGTTTATTACATTCCTCCACCTGAATGTGGTAAGTTAGGTAATGTGGTAACTTCCGGAATTGACAAATCCTGATCTGATTTTGTAACAACATCACCATCAATTATATCTACCATGGTTCTTGTATTAACATCAAATCTATTGACAACAATTTCCGGTGTTTCATATTTATTACGTTTCATAATATCATTCTCCTATCATACTATGTACCGCCCCCTCCCTTCGGTCAGCGGCAACTCGTCGGAAACATTTTTATTTTTTTGCTTTTTAAATCAAAAAAACGCACCGGCCTCGTAAAAGTCCAATGCGCTTTCTTTTTAACTTTTTAGTTTATATTCCACTGAGAACATATCCATTCATTTCCTGATGAATCCTTTTTCGTATAGAATTTAACTGAACTATAGCCAAAATCCACGATTTTAAACAACTCATTAACTATATACATATCCACAAAGGAATCTGTATCAATATATTTAAGAGCGTCATCTGAAGATGTATTTTTCAGTGCTGTTTCAAAATTTGTAAGAGTATTTACCCAATTAGTATATTTAGTAGTTTACTCCTAATAGTTTTTATCAACCAACCATCCGGCATTTCCCATGGAAGCTCTGTCGCAGGTGATTCCATCTCCTGCATCATTAAATTTAATTGTCACCTTAGTGGCACCCTGTGGAACTTCCACTTTAATGTATTGTGACTTTCCGTAGGTTAATACACCTGTAGTTATTGCAGTAGAACCGTCAAAAGATACTTCACATTTAACTGATGCCTTGCCATAGTTAGCATCACTTACCACACTATCATCTATACCTGCAATTCCCATAAAGTATTTTGCATTCTTAGGAACGCTATATTCAAAGTAACCATTGGCATTTGTGGAAATACCATTATCATATTTAACACCTGAAATGCTTATAACCCCACCTCTGGTATTTTTATTTACACTAGCCGGATCACCACTATAGCCTGTAGTAGCACTTAGATAGTCTTTTCCCAAAAATACATCCGGTTTTATATTCATATAATCGTCACCATCCGGTGTATACAGATTGTCATTCCATCCATACACAACCTTAGAATCTCTGTAATATGGATTACCTTTAGTTGTAAAATATCCCGTATACTTTTCTGCCGGAACAAACTGTGCTACGTTTAGAATACTTTTATAAAGATATTCATGGCCTCTGTAATTAGATGCCAGACTCTTTTGATACATGTATGATGCCACCCTTGCAATACATGTAGAAACAGATTTTGTACTGTAAATTATTGTTCCACCTGTTGTTACCACAAAAGCTCTTACATGTATTTTATTTCCCGGGTGAAGGTTATCAATTGTATCCTGCATTGTCTGTACATATGATGAATATGTATCGTCCTTCTCCTTAATGGCATTTTCCGTAGCTGTAGCTGCAAGAGTAAAAGGATTAACAGTTTCTGCTGTTTCATCATTTAAATTGTAACTTTTTAATAATGTTCCTGAAGCTGTAAAGGATGTTCCATCAGGAATACCCTGGTCCGGCTCTATTGTATAAAGAGTTCCAAATTTAGCAACTGTGTAGGAAACCTTTCCAACTGTAATTCTACCGCCAATGTTTGGTGCCTTACATACTGTTCTAAATCCCACTAATCCCTGATTTTCATCTTCCTCAGACCAGTTAGTTTTCATCTGAAAGCCTGATACTGAAACATCATCACTGGCAAGTAAAACAGTTTGTGTTCCGCTAATTTGCTGTTCATCGTTATACACCTTAAGGCTTACATTCTCAATTGTAACATTGGCTGCTTTACTGGCACCATTAATGTAACCCATCATTATTCCGTACAATACATTAGCTGCTGTGCTCTGATTTGCCTGAAACTGTATCTGAACTGTTTTAGTTTCCCCTGCCGAAACATCAACATCCTCCTTAGCAAATACTGTCCAGTCACCACCATTGTTTCCATCACTCTGAATCAAAAGCTGAAATGACTTATCCACATCAGAAGTGATTTTAAATTGCGCCACATACCATTTACCTTCATACAACTGAATATTCTTCTGAACTAACTGTGTTGCCCAGTTATCACCACTTTCATAAGCCGGAATTTCAACTTTTAACTTTCCATTGCCCTGATTAGTGTATTTATTTCCACCATATTCATCCCAATGAGTAACATTGCCTTCCTCAAATTCCGTGTCCTTAAGCAATTCTGTTCCGTCTTTAATTTCCGGCGTTGTAACCGGTTCCGAAACTGTAGTTGTTTCTTCACTTTCCTCTACAACTGAAATTGATGTAAAATCCACTATACATCCATTCGGCATACCACATAATGCAAACACCGCCGTAAAACCTGTCACTCCCGTAATTGTATCTGTTATAGTGTTTTCACCTTCAACTGCCGGATAAATATTATCATTCCTACCTGCTATTCCATCAGGTTTATATAACATATTTCCTGCCTTTGTTGATGTGTACTTTATGGTACATTTATATGTTTTTGCCGGGTCAAGTCCTGACACAGGATAGTGTACCTGTATTGCCCACCTATCATCACCTGTTGTAGCCCCATTTGAGGAGTTAATTTTGATTGCTAAATCATCAAAAGAAGCTCCTTCTCCTTTTATGGATACATCTGTAGGCTGTGCCCATGTACTTGCCTTATATATCTTTGACCATTTTCCCAATGCCTGTTCAACGTTTTTTGTTGTTGAAAGCTGAGTGAATCCGTCTTCATCAGTACCTGCACTTACAGTACCGGGATTCATTGCAAAAGTTGATACAATCATTGATAGCACACAGATAAATGCAATTATTTTTTTATATATTACTTTCATATTTATCTCACTTTCCTATACGTCTTATATGCTAAAAACCGCACTAACCAAGCAAATCTAAGTCCGGAGGAACGTAATTACCACTTATTATATCCACTCCGGCATTCCATCTGTCTCCCGGCTTTTCGTTTCCTGTTTCTAATTCCACCATAACCCTTTTATTAACATCAAACTTGGTAACCAGGATTTCAGGTGTTTCGTATAATTTTCTCATTTTTACTACCTCCGTATCTGATTACTCTTCATCCACATCATAATCTGTTATTATTCCGTTGTTCCAGGAATATTGTGACATTCTGTAGTATCCTGTATAGTATTTGCCCGGTGATTTGTTTACCTCTGTTTTTTCAACTTCGTAGTAAATCCACTGGGACAGAGTATCATATTTTGTGCCTGAAGCCGTATTTAACCTTTCAAGAAGCTCTTTATTATAATCACCAATACTTCCGTCTGTATTGTACTTCTTCATGGCAAAATCTTTATTTGGCACTGAACTTTCCCTCTGACTATACTTATATCCTCCAAGACAATGTACATAATCATACATACTTTTGTAGCATGCATTTACAAGATTATAATCATGACCTTTAGATTTAATATTAAGTTTAACCATCATGGCATTGGCAATTTGTAATCTGTTTTTGTCCATATTTACTATGTTAAGAACGTTATTGTACAGATAGTTATGAGCAGTCTGTGTACTCATTTTCTGATTCTCATAAAGGTTCCGGGCAATTTCGTACATATTAATTGTATATATGTCATTGCCATACTCATACTTATAGTATTTGCCATCTTCCTGATAATCATAATTATCTGCCGTTACCTCTACAACTGCATATGCACGGTATGTTAAATTCTGTGTCAACATTCCATACATATAGGATGTAGCATAGAAAGTAAGAGCATAATAATTCCAATGTGTATATGGATGTGGGTCGTCCTCTCTTGTTGTCCAGTCTCCATAATATCCACCTGTGGTCTCTTCGTGATAATATATATTATCCTTTATTTTTCCATCTACACCGTCCTTTTCTGCTCCTGCTGTTCCGTCATTGTTCAGATTTGAGGATTTAGGAATCGTCAGATTCTTAACTGCATCTGCTCCTGTTCCCACTGCGTTGGCTGTTCCAAAAATAACTCCTGCCTTTACAACTTTTCTTCTCTTAATTGTATTTTTGCTTACACGGCAAACAACTCTGAATGATGGCGAGAACTCAGCCGGTGCTCCCTTTACATTGCTGACGTTCATCTGATATCCCTGTACTTCTACATCACCTAAGTCTTCACTTGTATTTGTACATAAGATATTTACATCTTTATTAATTGCATTTGTTGTCACTAATGGGTCGAAATTATCTTCAACCTTAGCTTCTTTATTTATTGAAGTATCCACTCCACCCACTGTATAAGTAGTAGAATACCATTCCTCTTTCGTTTCAGTAACTGTTATGGCACATCCGTCATATACAATAAATGAAATACTTTCTCCATCTTTCAAGCTAAATTTGTACTTTCCTTTTTCACTGTTTGTAACAGAAGTATCTGTACACAATACAGCATTTACGCTTTCCATTCCTAATGCAATACCTGCCGTAAAGCTAAAACTCTTTGATAGCTTTTCCTGTTCCCCCATATTTCCTGCAACCTTCTTCTCAATGGTTACTTTGTGGGTTGGCTTATATGTATTTACAAATAACTCGCTGTTATCAGTATTTGGGTTATATACAAAAGCTGTACCACTATATGAAACAGAGGTTTCTGATAATTTAGAAACAGGAACACTATTCACTGTTTTTCCGGCTGTTACCTGTGACAGATAGAATGAAGTTCCAATCATCGTTTTAACCTCTTCCTCTGTTACCGTATATGTCTTTCCTGAATCTAAAACACCTGCTGCTTCAAAAGAAACTGTTGCAAAGAAACTATCTGATGTCTCACCGTCTGCATTATCAATTGCAGTAAAATCACTTTTTGCAAAAGTCTTTGAATACTTTTCAGTATCTCCATCTTTTACGGTAAGTTTTACCTTATAATCATCAGGTATTTCCGTCAGTCCCTCCACTCTTTTGGTAAGGGTAACTATTCCACTTTGATAGTAAAGAATTAATGTATCATGGTCATACGCTACAGTAAATCTTCTGTCATTATTATCAATGTAATATCCCTTTTCTTCTGTACGAGGAGTTGTTCCATCATATATAATGTTTCCTTCTGAATCCCTCTTATATTTTAATATGTTGCTTTCTTTTAACGTGTATTCTGAAAGATTAATGTGATTTCCATCACTATCCTTAACATCTTCCGGAAGAGTATCCGGTATGTCTACTCTGTCATAAGGGGCAACAATACCTGTTGTTGTATATACTTCTTCCCCGTTTACAACATACTTAATCTTGTACTGCTTCTTCTGTTCAAAAGTTACATTGTCAAGAAGGTTACCTATTGTTCTGTTTCCATCTGTACCATCAATAGATACAAAGAAAAATCTTGTTAAATAGTTCTTGTCAGCAACAGGTACTGTATATTTACCACTATTATGTTTCCACTCACCTGCTGTAGCGGTGCTGGTAACTTTCCAAACTGTAGCCTGTACTCCATTATCTAAAGTAATTACCTTTCCGTTCTCGTATTCAGTTGATACTGCATCTGTAACTCCCTGATTTGTAGCAGCAGTAACAATTTTTTCAATTTCAGTATCCTTTGTGTAATTTAAGGCATCATTAGTAGACATTGCCACAACAAGCATGGAGTTTGTTGCTCCATTTGATACCCTTCTTGCTGCATGGTCTAAATCCCAGTAACATTCTGAACCCGGTGTTGTAAGTATATCCTGATATAATGCTCCCTGTTCCTCACAGTTTAATTCTGCGAACTGGTCGCCATGGGAATTATCACCATACATATCTTTTTGTGAAACCGAGAATCCGACCTGCTGTTTTGTCTCACTGTCAGTTCTTAAGTTTCTTCCATTTACAATTTCAATATCATGAGTTGTTTTATGGCGGTTACGGGTGTTGTAATATCCCGGTCCTGTTGTTTTCCAGAATAATCCGTCAAATCCGTTAGGATACTGCTGCTCATCACCATTTGAGTTATATGGGAATCTTGCATCCATTGACTTATCTTTTTCCTCATCATGTGAAAACATTGCAGGAAACTCAAAATCACCGTTTTGAACATCGTTATAATACTGAACATGATAAGGCTGTGACCACTTGCCATTTTCGGCTTTAACTCTATAGTAGTATCCTCCACCTAAGTCATCAGCAACATTTACCCTCGCTCCATTATTACTTATAACCTGTACATCTTTTCTCTTTTCTGATACTGTCTGCCAATTTTTACCATCTTCACTTTTTTCCCATGAATAAGTTGTATCTGAACCTGCATTCTTTACATTAAGGGTACCATTTTTCATAATTGAATCCTCAATGTAAATTCCATGGGAGTTTAGTATTTTAAGATTAAATTTTATTGAAAATACCGGTTTTGCTCCACTTACAGGATATCCGTCAGTTCCAATATCCGAACGATTATATATTCTGCATCCAATCTGTGTAGTTACATAATCACTGTCACCAAAATCCAAATTTTCCGGTAACTGATATTGTACCGTTGCCTGTTGTTTTGCAATATATTTTGCAATATTTTCATCGTGGTTGTCAGCTCCCCACAGAGATGCTCCGCTATTACCATTAGACCAGAATACTTCCTGCTTGTCGTAATCTACGTTTATGTCTCTTGGATTAACATAGAAGAACACATTTCTGTTGCCTGAATCATACACAACCTCATATGTGTCACCTGATAACAGGATATCTCCTGTTACAAGGGATGAATCTATAACGCCTAAAGGATATGTATCACTTACTGAATTTTCGTATTTTGTATCCTGTAATTTTGATACAGGGTAAACACCAAGGGATTTGCTGCCTACTTCATTCCAATAATCAGACTTCTGATTATCCTTAGCCCAAACTTCAAATTCATATAATGATATTCCAAGGGAGGTGTCTGCACATTCATCAACGTACAGTTTAACATACCGTGCTTTAACCTCATCAAAATGAAAACTATATCCTAATATCTTGTCTCCACCTAATCCTGATGCACTACCCGGCTCAGTCCATTGAGAAACATTTTTTAAATCCTTCCAATTTGTTCCATCATTAGATGTTGCAATTTTAAATGACTTAGCATAAGCATTAGAATACTTTAAATCTATACTGCGTAATCCATATTCCCTGCCTAAATCAATTGTATATTCAGGGTGTGTGCTGCCTGCTGTCCATTTAGTTGTATCTTTTCCATCTGTAGCATACTTTGCAGGATTTACGGTACTTGCACTATCACATGTTATATCCTTATTTACTGCCACATCTGTCAGATAACCCGGAACTTTTGTACCATATACCTTTAACTCATATATAGACATTTTCTTATGATAAGAATTCATTTCATTAGCTTTAATTCTTACATATCTTGCCTTTCCAAGGCATGTGTCTTTTGATGTGTACAATACTTTTCCATTATAAGTCCCGTCATTTTTAATATTTTTATCCCCTATAAAATCCTCCGATGAAACTGTTTTTGATGTAACCCATGTTTTTCCATCCTTTGAAGTCTGTATTTCAAAACTCTTTGCATATGCTGTTTCAAACAATACCTCTACACGTTCTATTTCATAAAGGCTTTCTAAATCTACATAAATCCATCCGCCTTCGTTATTATTTGCCCATCTTGTAGAACTGTCTCCATCAACTGCATTATCTGCCGGATAAACTGTTTCGCCCTCTTTTTGTTCACTTTCAGCGTATGCCTTTTTTCCTTTGGCAATGTTGTCATCCTCTATGTCAAAGTAATCAATATTTACCTGCTGCCATGCATTATCTTTGTTGTACAAGATATTTGAAGCACCGGTAATATCAATATAATTAACTCCTGCTTTTAATTCTACAGTTGCTTTTATTTCACCTACACTGTTCCAGCCACCTGTCTTTGGTGCAGAAATACTTTTCCATGCACTATCATCAGAACTGTTTACACGAACATCAATGTTGGTATCGTATTCTCCACCATTTGCGTATCCCACAACTATGTTATAACAACCATCTTCTTTTACATTTACATACTGTGTAAGATATGCACGTCCGTCCTTTGGCCATGTATTCATGCCACCTATAGCTGTTTTTCCTGAATAATTTGAAAATACTTCAAGGCTATATTCACCTGATGCCGAACCTTTAGTATATGCATGGGCATTTTCTGCTTCATGTCTTATATTCATTTCTTCCGGAGTATATGCAAACTTAAACCATCCCAGGTTTACTGAATAACTGTTGGCAATTCTAGGTATTACCTTAAAGTAAATTTTATGGTTTCCATCAGGTATATTTACATCCACCGTTTTGGTTACATAAGCGCTCCAACCTCCTGTAGTGTCGTTACAGTCAAAGGTTGTAACCGGTGCTCCACTCATGGAATCCACATACATTTCAACAGTTCCACCACAATCCGTTGCAACAGAATATGACAGGGTTACTCCTGATGCCTTTCTGTCAAAATATACATCATATTCTGCATATCCTTCGCCTTTTATACCTGTAAGTTTTCCCCCTTCATCTCCTCCAATGTTGCCTGAGGATTTAGGGCCTGCATCTAACTGTACTCCGTTTAATTCTACATTTTCCCTTGAACTGAAAGCTTTTTTGCTGTAATTATTTTCAGAAACATATGAAAGTTCAAAGTTATCTAAACGTACCCATTTCCAATCAGTACCGGTATTAACGGCTCCTGTAATATCAATGGCATTTATTCCCTTTTTAAGTGAAACCGTAGTTGTAAATTCCTTTACCTCATCCCATGAAGAACTGTGGTCTTTTAAAGTCCATGATCTCCAATCTCTGTCAGTATCACCATTTATCCTATAATCAATTCTTGTGTCCTTTCCACATTCTAATGAATACTTTAATTTAAATGTGTATGTACCTGCATTTTTGGCATTAACATATGTGGTAGTGTAGGCTCTGCCATCTGCCTCCCATGTATTTAAACCTCCAATGGCTGCTCCATTTGAGAAATTACCACTACTACTTACTTCCCTGCCATTAGCCGGACCTAAAATTGTCTCATGAGCATTTTCTATTTCATGAGTTCCTACTGCATCCACATAAGGTGATTCAAAATAAAAACAATCTACATTAGCACACCAGTCCTTAGATGTGGAATATTTAAGGTACACCTGATGAATACCTGACGGTATGTTGGCATCTACTGTTTTATATACAAAATTACTCCATTCTGAGCCTGTCTCTGTTACTTCAACAGTTGCCACAGGTGTGCTGTCCATACTGTCTAAATATACATTGACAGTTCCCCCTGCAACTGTACTTTTTGCAGAATATCTTATTGTAAACTTTGAAGCTGCACGGTTAAAGTTAACATTATACATAGTCCAGGTTCCGTCATTTACATGGGCTATATTTCCTGTACCACTTTGACCGTAATCTGTGTTTGTTTCATTATTAATATCTGCATGTTTATCGTCATTGTCCTCTGCCTCAATAACATTACCTGCTATTTTTGTTCCTGAAAAAGCATTCTTAACCTTGGAACTTCCTACCTTTCCTAAAGCCACCTCTGTTGCAAGCTTAGAACAATACTTGGCACCATTCATGGAAAAATAAACATACTCTCTGTCATTTACCTTACATAGGCTTCTATGTGTAGCATGATCTCCTTCCGGGTCACCCTTATCAAAGAATATAACATCAATATAATTTTTAGATACATCTGCATTAATTTCATATTTATACCAGCCTGTATCTCCATCCTTTTCCATAAATGTCGTGTTCCAGTCTCCTGTGTACTGACCGCTTACACTGTCATTGTACCCATGTATTCCTACTCCACTCCAATTTGAAGCATTGTAAAAATACACTGTGGTCTTTACATCTTCTGCAAAGACTTTAGTTAAATCTGTTGGTGTTACTGATGTGAATACCATACAGACTGAAAGGAACAACGTTAAAAATGTTTTTACCCTTTTTAATCCTTTCACTTTTTTCCCTCCTTTAATGATCCAAATTTGTTATCTGCCTATGGCAAACATTTATACATGTTAATTATAAACTTAATTTTTTATTATTTAGAGTGACATTTTTTTATTTCAGGTGTCCTTTTTTTATGTGTTTTTATTCGTTTTTTAGGTTTAACGTTCAACTCTATTAAGATAGTTTGTAAACTAAATCAGAAAAAAACTGCCATACCGGCTTTGATGTTATCCCGTATGGCAGCTTCATTAAATTATATTAAATTTTAATTTGTTCCTACTAAATCATTTCCCCAGCTGTAATCAACCTCAGCATAATTTGGATTTACAACTTTCAAAATGCTGTTGTAAAGATACTCATGTGCAGTGATTGTATTCATCTTAACATTCTTATACAAAACATCTGCAATATCATATACTGAATAACTCTTAACAGTGCTGTATCTGTAAGTTCCGTCTGACAATTTTGCATAGGCTCTGATTTTGTATTCTGCCGAATACTCTACCGAAGTAAATGAACCAAATAACGTTGTCCTTACAAAATATGTAGCTGTGTCTGAGCTTCCAAATACAGTATCTGTTGTTCCCTGCGATGTGGAATCTAAAGCTGCAACATACTTACTGTCACTGTTTACACGCATATCATCATCAGAGATATTAAAGGTGTTTCCACCTGCTTTATTTACTCCGTAAATTAATCCCCATCCTACAACATTCTTTCCGTCTATTGTCGGTTCTACTGAACCGACAACCCTGCTGCCTTTGCGGGTAGCACTTATCTGATATCCTTCTATTTTAATGCTTCCACTTTCCATAGTCGGTTCCACATAAGCTTCATCGCTAAATAAGAAATAGTCAATATTTCCTACATGTGTCTTTCCACTGTCCGGTGTAAATTTAAGATATACATTATGTACTCCGGCGCTTATTTCAGTTTTCAGCGCAAACTGTTTTTCAACATATGCATCCCAACTGTCCTCAGCTGTTTCTGTAAGATAAAATTCACCGACAGGTGTTCCGTCTAAACTGTCTAAATACAATGAAACCTTTCCGGTAGCAATCTTACCTCTTACTGAATATCTCATTATGATGCTCTTTGCAGTTTTAGTAAATCTTACACTATCGTATCTTGCCCACTCTCCATCATTGGTATTTCCAAGGTATGTATCATAATTAATTGTTCCGTTGAAATCGTCTGTTTTCTCAGCTTCTATTTTTGAGAATGCATCTTTATATGCGCTGTCTACCAAAATAGTTCCATCCGGTACTATCCATTCACCGTTTACAGTTTCCATATGGAATGTCTCCCATGAACCTCCTATACTGTCGGAAGTTGAAAGAATTGCCTTATCTCCACTTGGATCAACTGCCAGATATTTTCCATTGGCAATGGATTTAATGGCAAACTGTTTACTCTTACTTGTATCTGATGCATATCTTTCTATAACGAACTTTTCTCCGTTATAAATTGCTGATGTACTTGCAGTAAGATATGAACCTTCACTTACCATGCATATATATTTTCCGGATATTAATGACTTAAAGGAAACTGTTCCGTCACTGTTCTTAATTATCTTAAACTGTTCCCCTTCATCTCTCTTGTCGCTGGACGCCACAATTGTTGTATCGCTGCTTCCATTTTTACACTTTGCATACTGATTAGATGAATCTGACTTTAAGAAAAAGTATCCCTGGTCATCATTTGTTGCCTTTGCAAATTTAAAATAGTCAAAATTGCAAACATGAGTAGTATCCGCCTTAAATACTACATATACATTTTGTACTCCTGTAATACGTGCCGTATCAATTGTAACTTCTTTCCAATTCTGCCATGTTCCCGTATTTTCAATACTTGCCTTTGCTATAAGAGGACCTGTTGTACTTCCCAGTCTAAATTCAATGGTTCCATTTGCACCTTCTTTTTCGGTACTTCTTGAATACTTGAAAGTCAACTTTGATGCTCCTGCATCTCCAAAATCAATGTTATAGTAAGCAGCATAGTTTCCGTTCATTACGCCTCCTAAACTTCTGCCACCACTAGTTCCACTGGAATTTTCTGAAATAAGTCCCTTACAGTAATCCAAATCTTCCGCTTCAATATTTGAATATGCATCTCTCTCTAAACTATCTGCATATGTAGGAATATTTGCCATAAGTGAAATAGCATTATATGCTGCAAAAGAATCCCATGTAGCATCTTCTGCTGCCTTTTTCTGCCATGAACACTGCATAATTCCCTTTGAATTACTATTCATCCATGCTACTTTTGCATTGTCCTTAAAGAATGAAAGATACTCGCCTTTATTAAAATCTACAATGAACTTTCTCATATATCTCATAAGGATACCACGCATACCTGAAAGGTCACCGGAGTTTGTGTTCTCTTCCTTAAGAATATTATTGTAACAAAGGCCTTTTACCGTATTTGCCATTACATTACATGCATCATCATAATACTGCTGTGTTCCATATTTTTCATAAAGCATAATTGCAGCTCCAAGGAAAGTTCCCTGATTATATGTAGAACGCCAGTTGTTTCCTGGACTATCCCATACATGTCCTGCATCATCACCTTCTCTTACATACAATGAACTGTTTCTCCATGCATCAAATACGCTTTTTGCCTTGGTATAGTAACTTTCATCACCTGTTGCAATTGCAAGATAACAAGCTCCTACTGTGGCAGGACCATTAATACATGATGTGGTTCCGTCACCTCTTCCGCTTTCATGAGACCATCTGATAAGTCCGTCTGTTCTTCCTTCTGTTCCTCTTTTATACATAAAGTCCCAGTTTTTCTTTGCAATATCTAAGTAACTCTGGTCTCCAAATAATAAATATGCTCTTACTGAATCAAGTACAGCCCAGGCTATATCATCATTAAAATCATTATTTGACCAGTAATCTCCGTTTCTTGCTATGAAATCTTTATATGTATTTTGAAACATTTCTTTATAAATAGATTTACCTGTAGTTTCATAACCATCAAGCATAGCTTCCATAACTTCGGCAATTCCCCAGAAACCGCCACCTAAACTGTTATATCCTGTGGTTGAATTTTTTACATAATACTTATTTTTAAATGCCTCTAATGCCTTATCAGCCATTGCCTCTGTAAAGGTTGCATCCTCCACGTCACTTTTCTGGATTCTCCATATCTGACGTGGCTCATAATCTACGCTTTTTGCCTTTGTCCATAATCTGACCTGGGCACCGTCGGTATCCTTTTTATCATCGTCACTAATAATTTCAGCATATTCTTCCTCACCGCTATCATTCTTTACCGCTGAAACAATATAATAACATCCTGCATAGGTTCCTGATGTAATAGGCACCAGTTTCCATCTGTAGTTATCAGAATTATCATTACCGTTTAAATCCATATTATCCCCATTATTTTTTCCGGTTATTTTTATGCTCTTACCGGATACTGCATTGGTAATATTGTAATAATCTCCCGTTTCCTTTAATGTCCATCTTGCTAAATTACTCATTGCATCTGTATTCCAAACTACGCAATTTGCATAAAATGTTGAAAGGTCAGTCTGGGTTATTGCCTTTCCATTATATGCAGATACAATTGTGTAAGTTGCACCATTAGTTATTCCTGAAGTTGCGGCTTTTACTTCAACACTTTGTCCTATGCTAACATTAGGGCAAAATGTAACAATCATGGTTGCAACAAGCAATAATGAAATAAATTTCTTAAACTTATTCATTTTGTACCTCCTTTTTTTATTTTAAAAGAGCCAAATACCCTCCTTCGTATTTAGCTCTTTATGTACTATTTGTGTGCCATTTATTTTACCACTATGTTTCCCCAGTCGTAATCTCCCTCTTTATAACTGCTGTTTACATATTTCAATATTTTAGTATATAAATAGTCATATGAAGACTTGTTGCTTACTAACTGATTCTGATAAATATAATCTGCAATATCGTATACAGTATATGAATCCACATTACTGTAAACTATGGAGCCATCTGCTAACTTTGCATATGCTCTTACATAGTATTTAGCAGTAAATGCATTAGCTGTTACATTATCTGTTCCATCTCCTGCATCACAGCTCATTGTCATTACATAGTATGATGCTGTTTCTGAATCTCCTAACTGAACACTTGACTTTCCTGCATCGGTAGCCATATATCTCTTTACGTAATCGCTGGATGAATCATATGTTAAATCTGATTCACTTATTGGATTGTTTCCATAAACCAGTCCGTAAATAAGTCCTTTTTCGGAAACTTCCTTTCCATTAACTGTAGGCTCTACCTCATATACAACACGCATACCCATATTTCCTGCTATGCCGTTTAATGAAGAGGTCATCTGATATCCTGTAATATCAATGTCTGTACTGATTGTTTCACTTCCCGCTGTATTATAATTAATATTCCACTGGCTGCACATCCATTTATTTCTTGTTTCTAACCAGTTAGTGAGATATTCAACATGTTCATCATATGTATAATTAATGTATGGTGACAATGTACTATATCCATATGGGTAATATTTGTATTCAGCCGAATCCGGTGTTGATTGGCTCCAGCCTGCACCGCCTTCACTTATTGCCGAATAGTTTCTGTCTTTTGATTTTCCCATATAATTCAAGTTAGCATTTATTCTGCTAATTCCTAAAGAATTTTCGCTGTAAAGATTCTGAATCTGTGGCTGCATTGACCTAAATTTTGAAATAACCTTATTTTTAAAGGTACTATTCTTCATTAAGTATCCAAACCACGTATTTACCTGCTGACATCTGAAAGCATCTGTCTTTCTACATTCTTCCACAGATGAATTTCCTGATGACAAATCAAAATCCCACAAAGGCCCTGCATATATAATTGTATTTCCCTTTGCATCTTCCTTTGTATAGAACTTAACTGAACTGTAACCAAAATCAACCGTGTTAAATAATTCATTTACAATATACATATCCACAAATGAATCTACATTTATGCAGTCTAACACTTTGTCTGAAGACGTATCGGTTAATGCCGTTTCAAAAGCTGATAATGTGTTCACCCAGTTTGAATACTTAGCAGTGTCTGTTCCTAAGCCTTCCGGATCCTCCACTACGAATCTTACACCAAGATTTGTTGTATAATATGTAGCTCCTGCTTCTTCTCTGTCAGCCTCTAACTCAAACATCATTTCCTTATCATTTGTTTCATCATAAGAAACTCCTGATCTTCCATTGTCTGCCGGCTCACTTACCAGATATGTTCCCTTAAGCTGTCCGTTAATGTATAGGTCTGCATAATGTTCCTCCGGTGTTGCCACCATTCCCAATTCTTTTCCAAGTTCCATTGCAAGTTTATTTCTGATAAGGGTCTTATCAAATGCATTTGCCAAAAGGCACCACTTTTTAGCTGCCTTAGCACCACTAAATAATGTCTGCTTAGAACTAAAGGATATATTGTAAGCGGCTTTATCTGCCAAAGATGTTGAATTTCCTCTTAATTTAATTGTTCCTGTATCACTTACGGAATTCACACCGTCTTCTCCACCTATAACGGTTATTGTACCCGGTGTTTTACTTTCCTTTGTGATTGTTGGATTAGCATCATCTGTAACTACATAAATTCTTGATATATCGTCCGGGTCTTTACTCATGTCATGAGTTTCCCTCTCTGTAGTAGCTTCTGTTACAGCCTCAGTTGTTTCAGGTACGGTTTCATTCTTTTTAATGTTAACGCTTCCCAGTAAAGTTCCATCCTGTGCATAATATGCCACTGTTGATGTCCCTGAAAGTGCTGTTAAATATACAACCGCTCCTGCACCGTCAATTGCCACTGATTCATTTCCTACTTTATTTCCATTAATTGTAACGTAACCTATGGCTACCTTTGTACTCATGTATATTCCATCTGCATTGGCAAATCCCGGGTGCTGTACATTTACAACAGTAATGTTATCTGCACTTGCATATGAATACATGTTATTTGAATTGTCTACTGTTATCCATTCTTCATCACCTGTAACCGGCTTAACAGTTGTCGGTTCAGGTGCTTTCGTTGTTTCAATTACTGAAGGAGTAGTATCCGTAAGAGTTACATTCTTAAAGTTTAATGTAGTTCCTGCGGCAACTTTTCCTAAATCAAACATAAACTGTACCGTGTCATTGGTAGGTTTAAATGTTCCTGAATAAACATTATCTCCTGATACTAATGTTTTTGTGCCAAAATTAATATCTCCAACTTCATCCTTCATGAAGACCGAAGCTCCTGCCTGATTGGAATTAACTGTTACACTATATGAATATGTGTGTCCCGGTGTAACACTTAATTTCTTTGTATGGGCATTCATTCCCCATTCCTGTCCGCCGCTTGCCGTAACTTTCAATGAAAAATCATTTAAGTCTGAACCACCTTTATATCTTGCTGCAGTTCCTGCCCAAGATGAACCTACATAGTAATTCCAGCTTCCAAGGTTTACAGTATTATCTGATGCACATGTTGTGTATCCGTCATCTACCTGTGTAGGCTGAGTAACGTTTTCTGTCTTTTTATTTATTACAAAGTCAGAATCTGAACCCTGATATACTCTTACGTAGTCAACGTACATAATCGCATTGGAAAAGCTGTCACTTACAGTCTGATACTGGGTAAACGGTGTATTTGGACCTCCAATGGCAAGGTTTAACAAAATATAATGATTTCGCTGAAATTCTTCCATTGCTGCACTTGAAATACTCATGGTTTCATAGCATGTATCATCTACAAACCATTTCATTACATCTCCATACCATTCCACTGAATATCTGTGCCACTGTTCAATACTTCCTATGTAACCAAACTGACCGTTTGTTTCACTTCCTGCATACACATGATTATATGAATCCCATAATGAAGTACCCGGATTCCAATGTAATGTACCAATTGCAGTGTTTTCCGTGTTTCTGTGTTCCATAATGTCAATTTCGCCACAATTAGGCCAGTTTCCATTTTCACCCATCATCCAGAATGCAGGCCACACTCCTGACTGACTGCCATTTTGAACTCGCATTTTGCACTCAATTTTTCCGTATCTTGCAAACTGCTTTCCCTTTGTTGTCAGTCTTCCTGATGTAATCTGTCCATTTTCTCTCTGTGCCTTAATTGCAAGACATCTGCCGTCACTAGACTCCGAATCCCATGATGTATCTGCAATATAAACGTTATTTGTACTTGTTGTGTAATTCTGAATTTCGTTATTTCCCCATCCGCTGTTTCCGGTATCATAATTCCATACAGAAGTATCAACGCCACTTCCTACATTTCCGTTGAAATCCTCAGACCATACTAATTTCCATGATCCGCTTCCCCCTGATGATGTTACCGCCGCATTGACTTTATTAGCCGGTGTAAACTGTATTCCTGCTATTATAACAGCTACAGCAGTAAGCAATGACATAACCTTTTTAAACATATGCCCCCTCCTATTTACATTCTTTTTTATAGATTAACATTTTACAATTTAATACTCAATGTAATATGAAATTTGCTTACCTATTCTAAAAAAAACTTCCCCTCCGAAAATATCTGTTCTTTTTCGGAAGGGAGATTTTACTTTATTTTACGATTGTATTTACCCAATCATAATCTTTTTCTATGTAGTTGTTATTAACATACTTCAAGGTACGATTTTCATTACTTTTTTATTTTCACTTTTTTCACTTTAGACCATTTGCTTGTGTATGTCTTCTTTCCGACTTTCTTCAAAGCTCTTGCTCTTACATACAATTTCTTTTTGTTCTTTAATTTTTTGCTCTTTAGTGTAAAACTTGTTTTCTTTACTGTCTTCTTCAAAACAACTTTTTTGAATTTTTTGCTTTTTGAAATCTGAACCTGATATTTTGTTGCTCCCTTTACTTTTTTAAGAGATATTTTAATCTTAGCTGCCTTTTTAGATTTCTTAGCTGATTTTACAGCAGTTGCCTTAACCTTAACTTTTGTATCATTCTTTTTAGTGGTTGCCTGATTGTTGTTTTTTGTAGGTACAACTGTTGGTAAGTCTCCTCTGTTATGTGTTGTGGTTTCATCTACCGGCAAGTCTCCTGTATTGGATGTTGTGGTGAATAATTCATGCCACGGATTTGTTATTATATCTCCATCATAGTCGCCATTTGCTCCTTTGGCACTTAAAGATAACACTCCAAATGTTCCTAAGGATAAAGTTGCAACTAATGCATACATTGCTATTTTCTTATACAATTTCATTCTATTACTAATCCTCCTGTTTATTTCTTAATTTTTACTCTCTTAGCCTTTGACCATTTTCCTGTGTATACTTTTTTGTTTACAACTTTAACAGCTTTTGCTCTTACATATAATTTTTTCTTATTCTTTAATTTTCTGCTTTTTATAGTAAATTTTGCTTTCTTAACAGTTTTCTTTACAAGAACTTTTTTAAACTTCTTTGATGTTGAAACCTGTACTTTATATTTCTTTGCTCCCTTTACTTTCTTAAGGGATATTTTTACTTTTGCAGATACTTTTTTCTTTGAAGCAGATTTAACCTTTACTCTCTTTACTGTAACCTTCTTAGTAGTTGCCTGCTGTGTAGGCTTTACTGTCGGCTTATTTGTTGGAACTACCGTTGGTTTGTCTGTCGGTACTACTGTTGGTGCTTCCGTTGGTGCCTCTGTTGGGGCTTCCGTCGGTGCCACTGTAGGTGCTTCCGTCGGTGCCACTGTAGGTGCTTCCGTCGGTGCCACTGTTGGGGCTTCCGTTGGCGTTACTGTTGGGGCTTCCGTCGGTGCCACTGTTGGGGCTTCCGTTGGCGTTACTGTAGGTGCTTCCGTTGGTGCCTCTGAAGGATTTCCTCTTTTAATAACAAATATAAGTTCTCCCTCTGTTTCAAGTTTAATCTTAACTATTGTATATGCATTATCAGGTAATAATGTTGGATTTAACTTAATAATGCCTGTGCCTAACATAGTAATTACACCATCTGCCGGAGCCTGTCCATTAATTGTTACATCTGCATTGGCACCTTCACCCTTAGGGTCATAAAATGAAATCTGTAAAGTTGTTCCTACATCTCCGTACCAGAATGACGCCCCTGTAATAGTTGATTTTACTATTGAATAACCTATTTTAAAATCCGAATTTTCTGCACATATTAAATCCTCATATGTAAGACTTCCAGGATCAATTTTATCTGTATCGTACTTGGTAGTAACTTCCGGCTTACCAGAAGTTGTTGTTTCACCAGGTGTAGGGGCTTCTGTAGTTGGGGCTTCTGTCTCCGTAAACAATTCTCCCCATGGATTCTTTATAATATCACCATTAAATTCTGTTTCAGTTTCTGTTTCCACTGCTTTGGCTGTATAATCTGCCATAGCCGGCATTGAACCTGCCAATACGGTAACTGCACATAATATCGCAATTGTCTTCCTCATTCTTTCCCTCCTGTAAAATATGTAGTGCCTCCTCCCTCCGGTCAGCGGCATTTTATCGGAAACATGTCTATAAGCGAACTTCGTTCGTTTAGTTTCCTATCTGTTCAAAATAATCACATTCATTCTACCATTATGGAATTTAAATAACAAGGTATATTTTTACCATATTATCATTATATATATTGTCCAAATCCACTAAAGAATTACTGCTAATCAGATTTTCTCCGACAAAAAAACAGAGGCAGAAACCCACCTCCGTTTTTATGTAAAGAAACTATTTCAGTTATTTAACTTTAACCTTTTTAGCTTTTGACCATTTTCCTGTGTAAGACTTCTTTCCTACCA
>OKRZ01001196.1_pt1 | contig 20399 bp, 16 predicted proteins | sample 1601141 | NCBI WGS metagenome assembly OKRZ01 (sample SAMEA3541524, study PRJEB24748) | human gut metagenome | biome: human gut; feature: human-associated habitat; material: faeces | place: China | collected 2012
AAGTTTATAGAAGATTAGGAACATTAATATTAAGTGCTATTTTTACATTAATATTAATGAAATATGAACTAATTGTAATAGAATTTATTTTATTGAGCTTAAGTATTAGTGAAATATTTATTAATAAAAGCTTATGTAATAAGTTATCAAATTATAGTAGCAATAATAGATAGCAAATGAAAAACTCTAACCTAGCAAATGCTTGATTAGAGTTTTTGTTTTTTACTTTGAATGAAAAATGCTTTTTTCAATTTCTGCCATATACTCATTGGCAATACTTGCAACAGCTGACCATGAACCAACCTGTGTAGAAATAGGTTTTACCATACTATGCAATTCTGATATTGTTTTAAGTGCTTCATTCTTGGTAGAGCAGAAATCTTCTAAAGTCTTTTTGAAGTGCCTTGCTGTTTCATCAGAAGAATCAACAGATTTAAACTGTTTTTCGACCTCTTTCTTAAATCCAGCCGGAGAGAATGTACCGTTATTCACAAACGAATTCAAATTTTCTAAAATATTAGATAATTTTGTGAATGGATCATTACTCTGTTTGTTTGGATTTTGCACTGCATCTAACATCCGTTTTTGATAGTTTTCAAAATTTTTATCGTTCATATAGAAACCTCCTAAAAATATTCATTTTTACTTTGAGTTAAAAAAAGGTTAAAACTACAAAAATCTAATTATAGTATAACACGAAATTATGTAAACTACAAATACACTATTGAAAATAACTGGATTTTTCTTTACTTTTATGTAAAATAATGATATAATATTTACATAATTGTTTTTTTTATAATCTCCGAAATACAACTTATGGAGTTTAATATAGTAACTATTAACAATGCAAAATGAAAGGTCAATTGACAAGGAGGAATAGGAATGGTTATTGAGGAATTACGCCAAAAAGAAGTAGGAGTATTGATACAACGAAATATCGTTATTAAAACTAATGATAGTAAACGGGAAGAAAACTATTTTTTAGTAAAGGGTCCGCGAAATAAGTATTTTATCAGTTTTTCTGAAGATGGAACTGCAGGACGTAGTTTTGTTAGTGAAGAGATGATGCTTAATATGATTAATGATGAAGTGCTATCTAAGCAAGAGGCTTTAGATATTTATGTGCAGACACCACAACTTAACTGTTGGATGTAGTAATTAATGATTATTTATCACTTGTAAACAGATTTGTTAAGGAGGTATCAATGTCTAAAAGAAAAAAGCAGTCAGCAAACTTAAATAAACAATCTAAAGTAAAAAGAGAAATTATACAGCTAGAAGATTGTTCGAAAAATGATGAATGTGGTGTTTCAGTAGTAGATGATGTTAAAGTAATTGTTTTTTATAATGGTCCAAATTATAAAGTGAAAATTTCAATTTCTAAACGGAGCATAACCAAGAAGATACTAAAAGTTCAAAATAGCAAGTTTGATTTATATATTCGATTTGAAGATACTGATTATAGTAAATCAGGAGGACACCTTTATATAGAACTAAAGGGAAGATACAAATTGGATGATAGATTAAAAAAGCCAAATGAATGTAATGAAGTAAAACTTGGAATTAGTGCTAAAAGATATCATGGTAATATTGTATTGCAACCAGATTTTTTTATTCCAGAGAATTGGTCTTCATCAGTTGATTCAAAGGAAGATGAAATTGCATTTAGACATTATAAGAGTGATATTAGGAAAATGGGAGTTAACACAAGTAATTATACCAATTATGAAAAAAGCAATGCGTATCGACCATTTCAAGGTGGAGATTGCACAGGAGGAAAATAGTATGGCATTTGAAGATTACAAAGATCTAGATTTAAAACCTGAAAAAGCAACACGGGAAGAAATTGAGCAACTTGAAAAGAAATATGGAGTATCAGAATTTCGTGATACAAGTTCAAGAGAATTTCTTCGTAGACAGGAAGAAAAAGAACAGTTACTGAAAAACAATTAAGAGAACTGATTAAATTGTAATTGGATATTGAAAGTGTAAAGAAAGGAATTATCAGTCATGATAGTTCTTTTCTTTACTTTTATACGAAATCGTGATATAATTCACATAATTTAATTTTTATAATCTCCGATATGCAACTTATGGAGTTTAATATATAGTAACTATTAATAATGCTAGATGAGAGTCAATTGACAAGGAGGATTTTTTATGTTGAAATAGAGAATCTAATCTAGTTTAATTCAAATTTTAAACTTGACGAATAAAGTTGAACGATTTATCATGATTTTTTAATAAAACAATGATAATATAATGCCATGCAATTTAATTAAAATAAGAAGAACTACTTGAAAAATAGTAGTTCTTTTTATATAATTAATTCAGATAAAAAATTCATATATAATTATTATATAATTAAAATTAAGGTGAGGGAAAAAATGAAAAAGATAGTTTTGATAATAAACATATTAATAATAACATGCATTAATTTAGTATCATATGCAGGAGAAGAAAACAACACAATAGAAATAAAAACAAACAAAGAACAAATAAAAAAAGGTGAAGAAATAGAAATAAGTATAAAAATACCAAACACAGAAAGTCCACTATACACATACAGTGGAGAAGTAGAATATGACCAAGCAGCCTTTGAAAACATAACAAAAGAAAACTTCAACACAGAAAACTCTTGGGAAAACCTAGAATACAACGAGCAAAATGGAAAATTCATTTTAACAAATAATAAAAGCAACGGAAATGAAGAAATACTAAAAATTAAACTATTATGTAAAAGTGATGAAGAAAGCACTGACACAAAAATAGATATCAAAAATTTAAAAACAGTAAATGAAGAGCAAAACGCAGAAATAACAACATTAAGTTCTAAACAAATAGACATAAAAATTAAGAACGATAAAGAACAAAAAAATGACAATACAAATGATACAGAAAACACAGACAAAAATCAAGACGAGAATAACGAAAACACAGACAAAAACAAAGACAAAAGTGACGAAAATACGAATAAAGAAGAACAAAAAGACAACATTTTAAACGGAATATGGCCATCCGCAGGAAAGCAATCACCAGAAATATTAATATTTTTTATAATAATAGTTGCAATAATATCAATATGTATACTAATAAGATATAAAAAAATAAACAAAACACTTTTAGTAGTATTACTAGCATTTGCAATAACAAACAATATATATTCAAATGTAATTCAAGCAAATAACAGTCAAAAGGGAGACATTAATTTAGACGGAAAAATAGACGAAAATGACATACAATTATTAGAAAAGCACTTAATAGATATAGAGAAAATATCAAAAGACAAACAAGAAAATGCAGATATTTACGAAGACAATACCATTAACCTAGTAGATTTACACTATTTAATAAAAAATATAAATAACAAAACAGATAATGACAATACTCCACAATATAACTTTGAACAAATTACACCAATAGATAGCAAAGTAACATATGAACCAGTATTAATGACAAATCAGAAAATGAAAGAATATGGAATAACAGGAGCAGGAAGCCAATGGCCAGTATCATTAGAAACATCAAATGACGGAAGTTTAATGTTATATGGAATAGATGTAGCAGGACTATACAAATCAACAGACCATGGAAAAAGCTGGACAAGAGCAAACTCAGGTCTAACATCTCCGGGAGCAGGAATGTTCGCAATAGACCCTCATAATAACAACCATGTTGCAACATTAGGACTAAGTCAGTACTCAAATGTTGGTGGAATACACATAAGTTATGACCAAGCAGAAACTTGGAACAAAACTCTAAAAATAGGAATTAAAGGATATAGATATTTATGGGATGGACTAGAGTTTGACCCAACAAGTTATGACGCAGACAAAAATTACTCAACAGACCTATATTTTTCAACACCATATAAAAGAGATACTCAAATAAGAACAAAACCTTCAGATTATAGACTAATAACATCATTAAAAGAAGATGAAGTTGGATTATACAAATCAGATGATTGCGGAGAAACCTTTTCTTTAATAATAAATGATCCAAAAGTAGCAGACGGAATCATTAGATTTACAGATGATGGAAAACTATATATAGGAAATCAATATGGATTGTTTTTGATAAATACACAAACAAATGAAATAGAAAAAGAATACGCAGAATTTAGCAATGACCCTAACACATCTGTTGAATCATCAACAAAAGGAGTAACAGGACTAGACGTTGTAGGAAATGTAATTTATGTTCAAACATGGGACGGAATTTATACACTTGAAAATGATACAATTACAAAAATAACAAATGAAAACTATGATACAAGATGGCCACAAATGTTAACAGTATCAAAATCAAATCCTAATCATATGGTATATGAATTTAGAGGAAGTGTGACAAATTACTTTACAACATTAGTAAATGTTACATTTGATGGAGGAAAAACTTGGCAAATTTCACAAGCAAATCTTGATACAACATTTTATTATAATGTAAATTTTGCATCAAGAGAAAAAGCATTTATCATAGACCCAAGTGATGACACAAATGTTATTACATTAGGAGGAGATAATGTTTTCAGAAGTAGTGACGGAGGACTTAACTTTGTACAAGCAAGCGGAATATCAAATATGATGCAAGGTGGAAAATTCCAGTTTAATTATTACAATCCAGATTTAATATTATTATCAGCACAAGATTATGCAGGAGTAATATCAACAGACGGAGGAAAAACGTTTACAAATTTAGTAATGAATAAAGGCAATTTCTATGGCGGATTTGCAGCAGATGAAGACACAATATATGGTTTTGCAAATTCATCATGGGGTGGAGGAACACTAACATATACACATGATGCTGGAAAAACATGGACAGATACTGGACTAAAAGCAAAATATGAAGAATCATCTACTTACTACTCATCATTACAATCTATAACTGATCCAAATGTATTATTTGCACAAGAGTATTATTCAAAAGACAAGGGTTATACATGGCAAGAGATGAATGGATGTGTAGCAGTATACACATATAATTATACTGGTAAAAAAGAATTATATGGAGCAAATAAAGATGGACACGTAGTAGTTTCATATGATAATGGAGATACTTGGGAAGTAGTTACAAAAAATAAATTTAGTAGTAGCTCAATATCAGAAAAAATATATGATTTAGCTTATGATCATGTTAATAATTATATGTACATTATTGATAGAGAAACTTATAGCTGGGGCGGAATAGAAAGAATCTACAAATATGACATTAATAATGATAAATGCACTAGAATTGATGTTCCAAGAGATACTGAAAGAGGATTTATGAGAATAAGATCAATAGCTGTTGACCCTAAGTCTACATCAGTAGTGTATGTTGGTGGGGCTGGAGATTATTTCTCAGCATCAACAGGTTTACTTAGAAGTGTTGATGGTGGAAATACATGGAGAGTTTTAACAACAGCTAATAATCCTAATTATGAAGAATGGGCAACTAATAAAGGTGGATATGAGGTTTCTTGCATAGGTATTGAACCTAGAACAGGAAAAGTATGGTTGGCTTCTGGTTGCTATGGATATTCAACAATTAATCCACCATATCAGCAATAAATAAGAAAGAAGATGATACTAAAATGGAAAAAAAGACTATATACTTAAAAGAAGAGCAAATAGATGAAACAAAAATCGAAGAAATAGCAAATGCAATAAAAGAAGGAAAATTAATAATTTTTCCAACAGATACAGTTTATGGTATAGGAACTAATGCGTATAATGAAGAAGCATGTAAAAAAATATACGAAATAAAAGGAAGACCAAGTTGTAAGCCATTAAGTATACTAATTTCAGACATATCCATGATAGAAGATTTAGTAGAAAATATAAGTCCAACAGAACAAAAAATAATAGAAAAATTCTGGCCAGGACCTCTAACAATGAAATTCAAAAAAAGAAAAGGCATTTTACCAGACATAATATCAGCAGGAGACGAATATGTCAGAATAAGGCTCATAAAAAATGGACTTATATATAAGATTATTGAAAAAGCAGAAGTACCAGTAGTGGCTCCAAGTGCAAACATTTCTGGACATCCAACTGGAATAAAGATAAACAATATTATTAAAGAATTAGGAGGAAAAGTTGATTATATATTAGATTGTGGAGACTATAAAAGTGACGAACCATCAACAATTGTACAAGTGGAAGATGAAAAAGTAGTTGTAATAAGAGAAGGAAAGATAAAGAGAGAAGAGTTGGAACTAAGCTAATACAATTATAGAAAATAAAATGAACGATTATCTTAAATCACATATATATTTATCCTGAATATTAAAGGATAAAAGAAGTAACTTTAAAAAATAATATTCCATTAAAAGAATTGTATAAGCTTGTGGAGTTCAACAAAAATAAATAATATTAAAATATTCTATATATTTAATTAATTTGTAATAAAAAAGGGAGGAAATAAAATAATGAAAATTTATCCAAAAACAAATGAAATGTTAGAAGGAATAGAAAATTTAGAAGAAGCAATAAAAAAATATAAAGGAATAGAAATACAATATTTTGCAAAATCAAAAAGTGAAATTGTAGACTTTGAAATAACAAAACCCATAGAAAGTCTTTTGAAAAAATATCCACAAATAGAAGAAATAACAATACATCCACCATTATGTGACTATGAACTTGAAGTAGTATTATTAAAAGACAAGAATATATTTTTAAATCAAATAAAAGAAATAGTAAAACTATCTAAAAAATATAAAATAAAAATAAACATAGTACAACATACAAGATTACTAATGAGTCAAGCAAAATTATCAATAATTCCTGTATTAGAAAAAGCAAAGAAAATAATGAAAGGCACAAATACAAAAATAGTTTTCGAAAATATTTATATGATGGAAGAACAAAAAGACTGTACTGTAATAAATCTTTGTGAATACTTAAATAGTGAAAATATGAAAGTTTGTATAGATATGTGCCATTTATACTGCCAAGCACATATTTATAAGAAAAACATAGAAGAATTTTTAGAGAAATATTTAGATAAAGAAAAATGTAAGAGACAAGTATACCAAATCCATTTTGCATACACAGCAAATGAAGATGGATATATAGACAGAAGAACACATGCAATAATGCATCCTGATCAAGAAACATTAAATTATGATGCAAACTTACTATGTGAATACGGAATGAAAGATTGTAATTGGGTAACAGAAGTATCTGAAAAAGATTATAAAACAAGAGAAGATGAAGCAAATGAAATAAAAATGTTATCAGAATATATAGAAAAAAACAATATTTAAAAAATATTGTTTTTTTAATAAATTTTTAAAAAGTCACTTAAAAGTCACTTTCAAAAAGTATACTGAAAATGTCAAAAGAAAATGGCAAAAATAAAAGGAGGAAAGAATATGGAAATTTTAAAAGTTGAAAACTTAAACAAAACATATGGAAAAGGAGAAAATCAAGTAAAAGCAGTAGACAACATATCATTTTCAGTAGAAAAAGGAGAATTTGTTGCAATAATAGGAGCGAGTGGAAGCGGAAAATCTACACTATTACACCTAATTGGGGGAGTAGACAGACCAACATCAGGAAAAGTTTTTATAGATGGAAAAGATATCTACACATTAAATGATGACAATCTAGCAATATTTAGAAGAAGACAAATAGGTCTAATTTATCAATTTTACAACTTGATACCAGTCTTAAATGTTGTAGAAAATATTACTCTACCAACAAAATTAGACGGAAGAGAAACAAATGAGCAAAGATTAAATGATTTATTAAAAACACTAGGACTTGAAAAAAGAAAATACAATTTGCCAAATCAATTATCAGGAGGACAACAACAAAGAGTATCTATTGGTAGAGCAATGATGAATGAACCTGCATTAATGCTTGCAGATGAGCCAACAGGAAACTTAGATTCAAAAGCAAGTGAAGAAATTATTTCATTATTAAGACTTTCAAATAAAAAATACAACCAAACAGTCATAGTAATAACACATGACGAAAAAATCGCATTAGAAGCAGATAGAGTTATAACAATTGATGACGGGAAAATAATAAAAGATGAAAGGAACGGAAAATAATGAAAGTTTTAAATGAATTAAGTGTAAAAGATTTAAAGCTAAATAAAAAAAGGTCCATAGTAATTATAATTGGAATAATTTTATCAACAGCTTTAATCTGTGGAGTTGCAGGGCTAGTAACAAGTTTTCAAAAAACATTTGTAGAAACGGCTAAAAAGAATCAAGGAAATTATCACACAATTTTTTATGATGTTCCAAAAGATGAACTTAAATATATAGAAGAAAATAGAGGAGTAAAAGATTACTATTTATCAGAAGGAATAGGGTATAGTTATCTTCCAAATGTAACTGTAACAACATCAACAGGAGCAGAAGAAAAACCATATGTTAATATAATTGCAATGGATAACAAGTTTTTAAATAATATGTCCATAGAACTACAAAATGGCAGATTACCCGAGAGTGATGATGAAATCGTTGTTTCTGCTAGAATAAATCAAAAATTTAAAACAAATTATAAAGTTGGAGATACTATAACTTTAAATGTTGGAGAGTTGAAAGATGATGCTAGTGATGTAGACGAAAAAAATAGTCAAAGTTCTGAAAATGAAATTATAAACACAACACCAAAAACATATAAAATAGTTGGAATTATAAACAGACCAACAACAACAATTGAACCATATGAAGCTGAATGGTTTACTGTTATCACAAAAATGCAAACAATAAAGAAACAAGCAAATATAGCAGTTTTATATACAAACCCATATGACTATAAGAAAAATACAGAATATATAAACAAAATGGTAGAAGTAAAAGTTGGAGAAAACGTAGATAAATCAGAAGTAACAATATTTAATGGACTAGATAAATTTTATAGAAGTTATAAATATAAAATCAAAATAAACAATGAATTGTTATCATATGAAGGTGCAAGCCTAGATGATGAAACACTAAAAACAATTTATGGATTAGGAGCATTCATAATGGGAATTGTTTTAGTATCAAGTGTATTTGTTATTAGAAATGGATTTGCAATATCAATTACAGAAAGACTAAAACAATATGGAATGCTTTCAAGTATAGGAGCAACAAAAAAACAAATCAAAAAAAGCGTTTACTTTGAAGGATTTATATTAGGAATTATAGGAATTCCATTGGGAATTTTAAGTGGAGTATTTGCAATTTATATATTAGTCAATGTCGTAAATTACATATTAAAAGACTATGTTTCAAGTGGAACTTTATTAACATATAGCATGTCTTGGGTGGCAATAGTTGTAAGTGTAATTGTATCAATTGTAACAATATGGCTATCTTGCAGAAAGTCAGCTAAAAAAGCATCAAAAATAACACCAATCGAAGCAATAAGAAGTTCAGAAGATGTAAAACTAAAAGCTAAAAAAATAAAATGTCCAAAAATCATAACAAAAATATTTAAAACAGGTGGAGAAATAGCATACAAAAACTTAAAAAGAAGCAAGAAAAAATATAGAACAACAGTAATATCTATAATTGTAAGTGTAGTAATATTTATTGCAATATCAAGCTTTATACAATATGGATTCAAAATGTCAAGCTCATATTACACAGAAAAAAATTATAATTATGTAGTATATGCATATACAACTGCATCAAATAAAAATAAAGAAGAATTTGCAAAAGAACAAGCAAAAAATTATAAAATGCTAACAGACATATCAAATTTACCAGATATAGGAGAATTTTCTATTAACAAGACAAATGTTTTTGAAATAAATATGGATGAAAAACATGAATCAGAATTAACTGATTACGGAAAAGATGTAAAAGCAAGATATGAAGAGTCAGAGGAAGACGGAGAAAAAATAGATACAATAAATGTTATTTCATTGAGCAAAGATGTATATAAAAGATATTTGAAAAAAATAGGTGGAAATTATGAAACATATAAAGAAGGTGCAATTTTAATTGATAATAACATCACTTATGATGAAAAAGGAAAAAGAATTCAAGGCAGTATGTATATTTGGAAAAAAGGTGATACTGTTACAGGGAAAATAAATGATAAAGAGTATAATATAAAAATAGTAGCAAAAACAGAAGAAAGACCAAATGGAGTTGAAAATTTATATAATACTCACGCATATTTTATAGTTAGTGAAGAATTTATAAATAAAACAGGATATATATCAGCATCTTTATATACACAATCAAATGACACAGAGAAATTAGATAAAGAAATAGAACAATATAAAAAGGAAAACAATCTTACAAATTCTAATTTAAATACATTTAATATGGAAGAATCAATAAAAGCAGAAAATGCAATTGTATTAGTTATTTCAATATTCTTATATGGATTTATTGGTGTAATTACTTTGATTGGAATAACAAATATATTTAATACTATAACAACAAATATGAATTTAAGAAAAAAAGAGTTTGCAATGCTTAAATCAATAGGTATGACTAAAAAAGAATTTAATAGAATGATTAGATTAGAAAGTATTTTCTATGGTGTCAAATCTTTGATTATAGGTATACCAATTGGAATTGCATTGTCATATGGTATGTATAAAGTGTTTAAAAATAGTATGGAAATGGAATATGTTCTACCATATAAAGCTATTGCAGTTGCTGTGATATTTGTAGCTGTTATCATTGGTATTATTATGAAGTATTCTATGAGTAAAATTAATAAACAGAATATTATTGAAACTATTAGAAATGATAATATATAATTGGTTAAAAGTCTATTATTCAGTAATGATTAATAGACTTTTTATAGATTTTAGATATTGAAACAAAACAAAACTTATGATATATTGATATAGAAAAAATAGGAGGAACACATGCTATATTTGAAATAATAATATAGCATAAAAATAAAAAATGTACTATACATATATGATAAGATGTGAAGACAATTCAATTTACACAGGAATGACAAACGATTTAGAAAAAAGATTAAAAGAACATAAAAGCAAAAGTAAAAATGGAGCAAAATACACAAAATCACATAATGCAATAAAAATAGAAGCAGCATGGAAAAGCAAAGATAAATCACTAGCATGTAAATTAGAATATCAAATAAAAAATTTAACCAAAAATCAAAAAGAAAACCTAATAAAAGGAGAAAAACTATCAATATATTTACACGGAAAAGTAGATTGTAGACGATACAGAAAATGTATTTGAACCAATTAAGCAACATCACAATTGATTGAAAATGATATAGAAGGAGAAAAAATAATGCCAAACTGGACTAATGAACAAAAACAAGCAATATATGAAAAAAACTCAAACTTATTAGTAGCAGCTGCCGCAGGAAGCCGGAAAAACAGCGGTATTAGTAGAAAGAATAATAAATAAAGCAATAAATGAAAATATAGATATAGACAAATTACTTGTAGTAACATTTACAAATGCAGCAGCATCAGAGATGAGAGAAAGAGTACTAAATGCAATATATAAAAAGCTAGATGAAGAACCAGAAAATGAAAATCTACAAAGACAAATAACATTATTAAATATGGCAAGTATTTGTACAATAGACTCATTTTGTTTAGATGTTGTAAAAAACAATTTTTATGAATTAGACAATGTATCACCTAATTTTAGAATTGCAGATACACCAGAAATAGAACTTTTAAAACAAGAAATATTAGATGAATTATTTGAAGAAAAATATCTTTCAGAAAATAAAGATTTTACAAAATTAATAAATACATACACAAGTTATAGAGATGACACACCTTTAAAAGAACTAATTTTAAGCATATATAATTACATCAATTCAAGTCCATATCCGCTAAAATGGCTAGATGAAAAAATAGAAATGTTTAATATTGAAAATGAACTAGACAAAGATTTTAGTCAAACTCCTTGGGGAAAAGTATTATTAGAAGAGATAAATGAAGAATTAATTGATGATATCGCAATTCTTACAGATAGTATAGATGGATTAGAATATGAAAAAGATTTAGATGAATTTAAACAAACAATAGAATCAGATATAAAACAATTAACAATATTGCAAGAGAATTTGAACAATTGGGACAAATCATATGAAATAGCGCAAAATATAAAATTTATAACATGGCCAAGAAAAAAAGTAGAATCAGAAATAAAAGATGAAATAAAAAAGATAAGAGATAATGTAAAAAAGAAATTCAACAAAAAATTAGAAAAAATATTTGTATCAGATTCAAAGCAATCTAATCAAGATATATTTGATATGTATGATATTTTGAAAAAATTAAAAAATCTAATTATAGAATTTGATGAAATATTTTCAAAGAAAAAAAGAGATAAAAATATAGTTGATTTTACAGATATAGAACATTTTGCATTAAACATTCTAGTAAAAGGAGTAGAAAAAACTACTGATAAAAATGGACTAGCATATGAAAAAATAGTTAAAACAGATGTTGCAAAAAAATATACAGAAAAATTTGAAGAAATAGCAATTGATGAATATCAAGATAGTAATTTGGTTCAAGAATTTATACTTTCATCAATATCAAGAGGAAATAATATGTTTATGGTTGGAGATGTAAAACAAAGTATTTATAGATTTAGACAAGCAATGCCAAAACTATTTTTAGAAAAATACTCTAATTATGAAACAGTTGGAACAGCCTCAAATGATATAAATGGAAGAAAAATCCAATTATTTAAAAATTTTAGAAGTAGAGATAATGTCCTAGATTTTACAAATTTGATTTTTAAAAATATTATGAGCGAAAAATTAGGCGAAGTTGATTATAATGAAGACGAATATTTGAATTTTGGTGCAGAAGATTATAAAAAAATAAATCAAAGTTTGAAAACAGAAATTGATATAATTGATTTAAAAAAAGAAGAAAATCTAGACATAGAAAACACAGAATATTTAGAAAATGATAATGACACAGAAGAGTTAGAACATTTAGAAAACATAGAAATTGAAGCAAAATATGTAGCAAACAAAATCAAAAAATTAATAGATAGTAAATATCAAGTATATGATAGAAAAAAAGAAAATTTTAGAGACATAACATACAAAGATATAGCAATCTTGTTAAGGTCTACAAAAGACAAAGCAAGTATATATGAGCAAGAATTAATAAAACTGAATATGCCAGTATTTTCAGACAGTAATCAAGAATATTTAGACTCAATAGAAATTCAAACAATAATGAGTTTACTAAAAATAATAGACAATCCAATGCAAGATATACCACTTGTAACAGTATTAAGATCAAATATAGGAAAATTCACAGATAATGAATTAGTAGAAATAAGATTATCAGATAAATATGATAACTTCTATAATTGTATGCAAAAAGCCAAAGTTGATGTAAATTCTCAATTAAAAGAGAAAATAGAACACTTTTTAAATCAAATAGAAACATGGAGAAAAGAACAGGAATATTTAGCGTTAGATGAGTTGATTTGGAAAATTTATTCAGATACAGGATATTACAATTATGTTGGTCTAATGCCAAATGGTAATTTAAGACAAGCAAACTTAAAAATGCTATTTGAAAGAGCAAAAAAATATGAAACAGCAAGTTTCAAGGGATTATACAATTTTATAAACTTTATAGAAAAACTAAAAATAAATTCAGGTGATTTAAGCTCTGCAAAAATAATAGGAGAAAACGATGATGTTATTAGAATAATGAGTATTCACAAAAGTAAAGGACTTGAATTCCCTGTTGTATTTTTGGTAAATACAAATAAACAATTTAATGAACAAGACATTAAGAAAAATCCAGTACTATTACATCAAGAATTAGGAATCGGAGCTAAATATATTAATTATAATGCACAGGTTCAATATGATACTTTAACGAGAGAGACAATAAAAAATGTTATAAGAAATGAAAACATTTCAGAAGAAATGAGAATATTGTATGTTGCATTAACAAGAGCAAAAGAAAAATTGATTATAACAGGAATATCTAATGATTATGCAAAACAATTAGAAGATATTGAACAACAAAAAAATATTTATGCTAGAAAAGATGGAAAAATAAATCCTATTTTAGTAAAAAAATATAAAACATATTTGGACTGGATATTGCTAGTATATTTGTATGAACAGGCAAATACAGAAGAATTGCTTGAATTAAATAGAATTGAACAAAATAGCATTTTAGAATATAAAATGGAAAATGATGAAAAAGAAAATACTTCACAAAAAGTAATTAAAACATTAAATCAAAAAATAATTGACAAAAACAAAATAAATAAAATTAAAGAACAAATTGAGTATGAATATCCTAATAAATTGGCTATTGATATTCCAACAAAGAGTTCTGTTACCAAAATAAAACAAATGAAAAATAAACAATTGGGTATTGATTTTGAAAGTTTAGATAATGAAGAAAACGTAAATAAAGAAAATTCAACTGCTGATACCAAAAATATAACTTTTGAAAAGCCAAAATTTTTACAAGAAGAAAAAGATAACCAAATAACAAATGCACAAAAAGGAACTCTTACACATTTATGCTTACAAAAGTTGAAGCCCAAAAAAGAGTATAACTTAGAAAAAATTCAGACATTAATTCAAAATTTAGAAATGAATAAGATTATAACAGAAAAAGAGAGAGAAGCAATAAATCCATATAAAATATTACAATTTACAAAATCAAAAATTTGGGAACAATTAAAAAATGCCAAAGAATATTATCAAGAAAGACCATTTTATATAAATGTTCCGGCAAACAAAATCTATAATGAAGATATAGAAGAAAATGTACTTGTTCAAGGTATTATAGATTTATATTTTATAAATGAGATAGGAAATATTGTTTTAGTTGATTATAAGACAGATTATGTTGAAAATGGTAAGGAACTTGAACTTGTAGAAAAATATAAAAATCAATTAGAGTTGTACAAACAAGCTCTTGAAGAGGCTTTAAACACAAAAGTTGATAAAGTTTATATTTATTCTGTTTATTTGGAAAAAGAAATCGAAATTTGACATATATGTTGAAATTTAAACATTTTTTTGTTATAATAACAACATAAAATAATAAAAGGAGAAAACAAATATGGACAGAATGAAAACATTTTTAAAATATGCAATATTTATAATAGCATTTTACATCTTTTCAAACCTATTGATATACTTAAACCTAGAAACAGCATATCAAAACATAGGAAGAAAGGACAACTTGCCACAAATAACAATATACCAAGCACAAGCAACAAAAATAAACGGAAGAATAAAAGGAACAATATACAATGGAAAGGAAAACAAAATAACAAATAAATATTTAAGAATAGACTTATATTCTGAAAGAGATACATATTTAGGAAGCAAATACATTGATGTTTCAACAATGAGAGAAGAAGAAACAAGAAATCTCGAAATATATTTTAAAGTACAAGATGTAGATTATTATGAAATGAAATTTACAGACGAAAAAGAAGAAGGAGAAGTACCAGAAATACTAAAAGACTTAACAAGAGAACAAGTAGTATGGGGAACATTCTTAACATTTCTAATATTCTGGTAAAATAAAAAGTAGTCAAGAAACTAAAAAATTGACTACTTTTTTAGTTACGGTTCAATAAAAATAAGAAATAATTGGAATTCCAGCGGTAATATATCAATATTTAAGGTCAAATACCAAAGGTAGACCCCAGATATGTTTTTAACTAAAAATATTGATATATTACCACTAGGATTCCAATTTTACTTATTACAGAAGTTATATAACAAGGTTACAGAAATCGTTACAAAAAATGTAACAAAAATGTAACAAAAGAAAAAGACTTAGAGCCAAGCCGACAAAAAAAGACCAAAAAATCTTTTTCATAAAATGTTGCAATTGCAACAGAAAAACTGCCAGGATGATATATAATATGAGCATACTTAAACAAGGGGAGGATATGGAAATGAAAATCATAAAAAGAGATGGGTCAATAGTAGACTACAATCCAGAAAAAATAAGAATAGCAATAAAAAAAGCTAACAATGAAGTATCAAAAAAAGAAAGAGCAACAGAAGCAGAAATTGACGAAATAATAACATATATCGAAGATATGAAAAAATCAAGAATATTAGTTGAAGATATCCAAGACATAATAGAACAAAAATTAATGGCATTAGAAAAATATCAATTAGCAAAAACATATATCACATATAGATACACAAGAGCATTAGTTAGAAAAGCAAATACAACAGACCAATCAATAAAAGAACTAATTGAAGGTGAAAGTGAATACTGGAACAACGAAAACTCTAACAAAAATGCAACAGTTGTAACAACACAAAGAGACTATTTAGCAGGAATAACAAGTACAGACATAACAAGAAGATTTTTATTACCAGAAGACATAGTAAAAGCACATGATGAAGGAATAATTCATTTCCATGACGCAGACTATTTTGCACAAAATGCACTAACAAACTGTGAACTTATAAATCTAGAAGATATGCTACAAAATGGAACAATTATGAATGGCGTTATGATAGAAAAACCACATAGATTTATAACAGCATGTACAATAGCAACACAAATAATTTTAGCAGTAACATCATCAACATATGGTGGAGCAACAATATCATTATCACATTTAGCACCATTTGTAAAAAGTAGTTATAATAAATATTACAAAAAATACAAAGATAGGGGATTAACTGAAAAACAATGTGAAGAATATGCAAAACAAGATACAAGAAAAGAAGTATCAGACGGTGTACAAACATTCAATTATCAAGTTAATTCAATGACAAACACAAATGGACAAGCACCGTTCTTATCAGTATGTATGTACCTAGGTGAAACAGAAGAATATAAAGAAGAATTAGCAATGATTATAGAAGAATTCTTAAAACAAAGAATAGAAGGATTTAAAAACGAAAAAGGCGTATATGTTACACCAGCATTTCCAAAACTATTATATGTATTAGAAGAAGCAAACATAAATGAAAATAGTAAATATTGGTATTTAACACAACTTGCAGCAAAATGTACAGCAAAAAGAATGGTACCAGACTACATATCTGAAAAGAAAATGAAAGAATTAAAAATTGATAAAAACGGAGAGGGACATTGTTATCCATGTATGGGATGTCGTTCATTCCTAACACCATATGTAGACCCAGAAACAAACAAACCAAAATATTATGGAAGATTTAACCAAGGTGTTGTAACATTAAATTTAGTTGATGTTGCATTAACATCTGGAAAAGACATGAACAAATTCTGGAAAATATATGATGAAAGACTTGAATTATGTCATAGAGCATTACAAGCAAGACATGAAAGATTAAGTAAAGTAACAAGTGATGTTGCACCTATTCTTTGGCAAAATGGAGCACTTGCAAGATTACCAAAAGGAGCACCAATACACCCATTACTACATGGAGGATATTCAACAATTTCACTTGGATATGCAGGATTATATGAATGTGTTAAATACATGACAGATAAAAGCCATACAGATAATGGAAAAGGAAAAGAATTTGCAATAGAAGTAATGAAAAAACTAAATGATAAATGTAAAGAATGGAAAGAAAAAGAAGATATTGATTACAGTGTATATGGATCACCAATTGAATCAACAACATATAAATTTGCAAAATGCTTAAAAGAGAGATTTGGAGTTGTAGAAGGAATAACAGACAGAGATTATATAACAAATTCATATCATGTACCAGTATTTGAAGAAATAGATGCATTTTCTAAATTAAAACTAGAAAGTGAATTTCAACAATTAAGCCCAGGTGGAGCTATATCATATGTAGAAACACCAAATCTACAAGACAACCTAGAAGTAGTTATTCAAATAATCAAATTTATATATGACAACATTATGTATGCAGAATTAAATACAAAATCAGATTATTGTCAAAAATGTGGATTTGATGGTGAAATCTTAATTGATGATAATTTGGAATGGTATTGTCCAAATTGCGGAAACAGAGATCACAAAACATTAAATGTAGCAAGAAGAACATGTGGTTATATTGGAAGTAATTTCTGGAACAAAGGAAGAACACAGGAAATAAAAGAAAGAGTTCTACACATTGATAATAAGGATGATGAATAAAATGGGTTATAATAAAATTAGAAAAATGGACATTTCAGATGGACCAGGAGTAAGAGTATCAATATTTATGCAAGGTTGTGCATTTAACTGTAAAAACTGTTTCAATCCAGAAACACATGATTTTAAAGGTGGAAAAGAATTTACAGATGAAACAATAAATAGAATATTAGAATTATCAGATAATGACAATATTGAAGGACTTTCAATTTTAGGTGGTGAACCAATGCATCCTAGAAATATTGAAAATACTACAAAATTAGCAAAAGCATTTAAAGAAAAATATCCTAATAAAAATGTATGGGCATGGTCTGGATTTAAATTTGATAAAGATTTAAAAGACAAAGAAGTTACTAAATATTTAGATGTTTTAGTTGATGGCCAATATGTTGATGAACTACATAATCCTAAATTAAAATGGAAAGGTTCATCAAATCAAAGAGTTATTGATGTTCAAAAAAGTTTAAAACAAAATCAAATTGTATTATTTGAGAAATAATGTGCCATAATAATATAAAAAGAATTATTACAATTTACATTTTATAAAAATTATTTATATTTTTATAAAATGTAAATTATATTTTTGAATATATTAAGAGAGGAACGTGATTTTTTATGGCAAATACCAAAGAAGACGTAGATATAAATAAAATGTATGCAAATGAAAGCAAAATAAGCAAAGAAGAATTCATAAAAAAATACAAAATACAAGGAACAGGAATCTCAACAGAAGAAGCAGAAGAAAAAATAAAAAAATTAGGACCAAACGAAATAAGGCAAGCAAAACCAAAAAAATGGTATAACTACTTTTGGGAAAGCCTAATAACACCATTCAACTGCATATTAATTGGAATTGCACTTATATTAACTTATACAGATGTGATTTTACCAGAAACACCAAGTTATGCAAATATCATAGTAATAGCAATTCTAGTAATAGCAAGCACATTACTAGATTTTTTTGAAGAATATAGGTCAAATAAAGCAGCTGAAAAATTAAAGAAGATGGTTGAAACCAAAACAACAGTAATTAGAAACGGGCAAAAAATAGATATTCCAATAAAAGAAGTTGTAATAGGGGACACAGTTGTATTATCAGCAGGAAGTATGATACCAGCAGATTTGAGAGTAATTGAAGCAAAGGACTTATATGTTGGACAATCATCTCTAACAGGTGAATCAGATAGTGTAAAAAAGACCATAGAACTAGAAAATAAAGAAGAAATAGACAACATATCAGATTTTGATAACATATGTTTTATGGGAACAAATGTAATATCAGGTTCAGCAAAAGGAATTGTCATAAAAACAGCAGATTCAACATATTTTGGAAAAATAGCAAATACTATAACAGCTGGAAAAGACAAAACTGCATTCCAAAAAGGAATAGAAAACATTAGTAGATTATTAATAAAATTCATGTTATTTATGATACCATTTGTGTTTATTATAAATGTTGAAAAACATGAATTTATAACAGCCTTCACGTTTGCAGTTGCAATAGCAATATGTATAACACCATTATTATTACCAGTAATTTTATCATCAAGCTTATCAAAAGGTGCAATAAGAATGTCAAAAAAGAAAACAATTGTAAAAAAACTTGATTCAATCCAAAACTTTGGCGCAATGAATATATTATGTACTGATAAAACAGGAACATTAACAGAAGACAAAATTGTACTTGAAAGATATTTAGACATAAATGGAGACGAAGATATAAGAACTCTAAAACATGCATTTTTAAATTCATATTTTCAAACAGGGCTAAAAGGAAGTATAGACGAGGCTGTAATAAAAAGAGCAACGGAAAATAATCTAATGGAACTTACAGTAAAATATAAAATAGTAGATGAAATACCTTTTGATTTTTCTCGTAGACGTCTATCAGTTATTGTGACAGATGGAGAGAAAAGACAATTAATTACAAAAGGTGCTGTTGAAGAAATTTTAAGTATTTGTACAATGGTTGATTATAAAGGTCAAGTTAGCAAAATAACAAAAGAGATTAAAGATAATATCAAAAAAATCAGTAAACAATTAAACAAAGACGGATTAAGAGTCGTTGCAGTATGTCAAAAAAATGATATTGAAAATAAATCAACTTTTGAAGTATCAGATGAAAAAAATATGATATTACTTGGTTTTATAGGATTTTTAGATCCACCAAAAGAGAGTGCAAAAGAATCTATAAAAAGGTTAAATAAAGCAGGTATAAGAGTTATAGTTCTTACAGGAGATAATGCAGATGTAACAAGATGCGTGTGTGAAAAAGTAGGAATAAATTCAAAAAATATCGTCTTAGGAAGTCAAATAGAGAAGCTTCCAGATATTGGTGTAATTCGTTTGTTAAAGAAAACAAACATATTTGCCAAGCTAT
>OKRZ01001201.1_pt1 | contig 20369 bp, 39 predicted proteins | sample 1601141 | NCBI WGS metagenome assembly OKRZ01 (sample SAMEA3541524, study PRJEB24748) | human gut metagenome | biome: human gut; feature: human-associated habitat; material: faeces | place: China | collected 2012
TATTAGGAACAAATATATCAAAAGAAGATATTGTTGATGTATTTAGAAAATTAGATTTTAAGACAGAAGCAAAAGAAGATACAGTAATAGTTACAGTACCAACAAGAAGAATAGACATCTCAATTAGAGCAGATTTAATAGAAGAAGTTGGAAGAATCTATGGAGTTGATAATATCCAAGGAAAACTACCAGTAGTTCCGATGAAAATGGGACATCTAGACAAAACAGCAAGAAAAATAAGAGCAAAAATGTCAAACATGGGATTAAACGAAACATTATCATATATCTTAATAAATGACAAAGATGTTCACAAATTCACAACAGACGAATTTGAAGAAGTTAGATTACTAGACCCTATAACAGAGGACAGGAACACATTAAGATATAGCATAATACCATCATTATACAAAATCTATGAATATAATAAAGCACGTGAAAACAAAGATGTATGCCTATTTGAAATAGGAAAAGGTTTCTGGAAAAAAGGCGAAGAATACGGAGAAAACCAAAAAATATGTGTATTAATGACAGGAAAGTATTATGAAGGAATAGGACATAGTAAAAATGTTGACTTTTATGACATAAAAGGTGTAACAGAAGAATTATTAGATTATTTAGGATATGCAGGAAGATATAGTTTTGTAATGCCGAAACAAATGCCAGCAGAATTCCATCCAGGTCAAACTGCAGAAATATCAGTAAATAATGATGTTGTAGGAATAGTAGGAAGAATGCATCCATCAGTAGAAAAAGAAGCGGTTTATGTAATGGAAATTAACTTAGACAAACTATTAGCAAAAAGAGTAGGAAAAATGAAATTTAAAGAGATTTCAAAATTCCCTGTTGTTAAAAAGGATTTAGCTTTATTAGTTGATAAAAACATGACATCAAAAGAAGTAGAAATGTTAATAAAGAAAAAGGCTGGAAAATTGTTATTGGATATAAATGTGTTTGATGTTTATGAGGGTAAAAATATTGATTCTAATAAGAGAAGTATTGCTTATTCATTAACATTTGGTACACCAGATAGAACTTTAAATGATGAGGAAATTAATAATATTTTGGATAATATTATAAAAGACTTGGAAAATAAAGGGTTAGAAATAAGAAAGGGGATTTAGGGACGTTCCTTAAAATCCCCTTTTTGAGGGATTTTGAGGAACGTCCCTAAATCCCTCTTGACAAATAAAACCCATATTGATATTATATTGATGTACGAAAGGAAAAACAAAAAATGAAAAAATTGTATCCAAATTTTTACTACAAAAAAGTAGAAGAAATAACAATAGAAACATTAATGAGAAATAAAATAAAATTACTAATACTAGACGTAGACAACACACTAATAGACTACTATAAAAACCTATCAGAAGAAGTAAAACAATGGGCAAAAGAAATGAGAGGACAAGGCATAAAATTATATATATTGTCAAACACAAACAATAAAGAAAAAGTAGAAAAAGTAGCTAAAACACTACAAATACCATATAAACATTTTGCAATGAAACCACTAAAAAGAGGCTTTAAATACATACAAAAAGAAACAAATATAAAACCAGAAAATATAGCAGTTGTAGGAGATCAAATTTTTACAGATGTATTAGGTGGAAATAGATGTGGCATGACTACAATACTAGTAGATCCAATAGATGACAAAAAAGATTACTGGTATACAGCATGGAAAAGACCAATAGAAAATAAAATAAAAAACAATTATAGAGCAAAAGAGGAGAAAAACAAAAATGTATATTAATGAAACACATATAGCATACTATGCAGTATTTGCAATATTAGGACTTTTTGTAGGGATGTTTATAGATTGGATGAATAGAAGACTACCAGACTACAAAAAAGTATTTTCAAAAGAACTATTTACAGAATATTTTGCAGAATTTAAACCAAACTACATATTAATGTTAATAACATCAGCAATTTATGTAGCTTTATTATATTTTTATGGAATAAAAAATACTTTTATAGCAAATCTAGATTTAATTAAATTTACTATATTAACACCAATGCTATTATCTGCATTCGTAATTGACTATAAATTGCAAATAATCCCAAACAGACTAAATTTAACAATGTTTGAAATAGGATTAGTAATTGCATTTTTATATGGATTATCAGATGTAGCTATAACAATAAATATGGCACTAGGAATGCTTGCGGGTGGAGGAATATTTCTACTTATAACGTTAATAGGTGGAGCAATATATGGAAAAGAAGCTATGGGATTTGGTGATGTAAAGCTAATGGGAGCATTAGGATTATACTTTGGGTTGTCAAATATAATAGCTGTAACATTATTGTCATTCTTAATAGGAGCGTTATTGAGTATAATATTATTAGCAACAAAAATTAAAAAAATGGATGAATACATACCTTTTGGACCATTTATAGTAATAGGGGCATTTATATGCATCTTTGTACCATTTGAAACAATAAAAAATATATTATATACAATATTTACATTAGGATTATTTAATAAATAAAATAGGGGGAAGTTTATAAATGAATTCAAAACTTCAATGGTTAAGGAATAAAATGTCAAGCTTAGACATGCAGGGAATAATAATATCAAATCCAATAAATATCAAATATCTAACAAATATAGATGCAGAAGGAACATTAGTAATAACACCAAAGGAAAATATGTATATAACAGATGCAAGATATATAGAACATGTACATAGTATATTAACATTATTTGATGAAATAATAGTATATGATGTAAACGATTTATCTAAAGAAGATTATGAAAATATATTCATGTTTTGTGAAAACGTTGGATTTGAGGAACATTATATTTCATATGCAGATTACAAAGAATATATAAGAAAATATAAAATTCATAATTTTGTAGAAACAGAATATATAATAGAAAAACAAAGAATGATAAAAGATGAAGAAGAAATGAGCAATATTATAAAAGCTTGCAACATAACAGATGATTGCTATAAATATATACTAAGCTATATAAAACCAGGAATGACAGAAAAACAGATAGCGAAAGAAATAGACGATTACTATATAGAAAGAACAGATGGAATATCATTTGATACAATTGTAGCTTCTGGAGAAAATTCATCAAAGCCACATGCAGTACCGACAAATAGAAAAATACAAGAACATGATATTATAACAATAGATATGGGATGTAAAGTAAATGGATATTGTTCAGATATGACAAGAACATTCTTTGTTGGTGAACCTACAGAAGAAATGAAAGAAGTATATGATTTAGTTTTAAGTAACCAAGAATTTGCACTTGACCAATATAAAGAAGGAGCAAGCACAAGACAAGTTATGAAGATGGTAGAAAACGATTTTAAATTAAATGGATATGATTTAATTCATAGTCTTGGCCATGGAGTTGGGCTTGAAATACATGAACCACCATATGTAGGATATAGAAATGACACTACATTAAGAGAAAATATGGTAGTTACTGATGAACCAGGAATTTATATACCAGGAAAATTTGGAGTTAGAATAGAAGATACAGTTCAAATTACAAAATTCGGATGTGTAAGTTTAACAACTTCAGAAAAAGGATATGTAATTATATAATAAATTGGGATTATGGGGCTACTACATAAAATCCTGGAAAGTTCAAATTTCTTTAAAATACTTGATTTTTCTTATGATGTGTAGTAAAATAGAAAAGTAAAAATAAAATTTATGAGAAGCAAAGCAAAAAATTTGGCATCTAAAATTTAGAAAAATTTTGAGATGGCGATAAAAAAGCAAAGCAAGAGAAGGGAGAAATAAATATGGCAGGAGTATATTCAGCAGGAGATTTTAGAAACGGAACAACATTTGAAATGGAAGGAAACGTATTTAGAGTAGTAGAATTCCAACACGTAAAACCAGGAAAAGGTTCAGCATTTGTAAGAACAAAATTAAAAAATGTAATAACAGGGGCAACATTAGAAAAAACATTTAACCCATCAGATAAATTCCCAGGAGCAGAAATAGAAAAGAAAGCAATGCAATATCTATATGCAGATGGTGATTTATATTATTTTATGGATAATGAAACATATGACCAAATGCCTTTAAACAAAGATACATTAGGAGATTGTTTAAAATACTTAAAAGAAAACATGGAAGTTACAATACTTTCATACAAAGGAAAAGTATTTGCAGTAGAACCACCAACATTTGTTGAATTAGAAGTAACATATACAGAACCAGGATTTGCTGGAAACACAACAACAACATCTGGAAAACCAGCAACATTAGAAACAGGTTTAGAATTACAAGTTCCTATGTTTGTAAATATTGGTGATATATTAAAAATAGACACAAGAACATGTGAATATATGGAAAGAGTATAGGAAAAAATAAAGGAGCATAAAATAATTTTTAAAATTAATATGCTCCATTTTGTAATATATAGAAAAGTTATATTTTTTCTATATATTAAATAATAATAATATTTTTGGGATAAAATATTATTAGAGATATAAAAATAAAGAAAGTGAGAATATATAAATGATTCCAGAAAATAAAAAATTAGAACAACAAATTGAAACTCTTTTAGGAGAAGTAAAAGAATTAAAAGAAAATCAAAAAATAATGACAAATAAAATAGAAAAAATGCAACAAGTAATAGATCATATAGAAAGTGACATATATTCAGATGAAGGATTTGATTTCGAAATAGTATGTCCATATTGTGAGAATGAATTTGTTATAGATGCAAATGAAGATAAAAACGAAGTTGAATGTCCAGAATGTAAAAATGTAATAGAATTAGACTGGACAGGAGATTTATATGATGATGAAGATGATGGATGTTCAGGACATTGCTGTGGATGTTCAGGATGTGGAGATTCTTCAGACGAAGAAAATGAAGATGACGATATGTAAAAAGAGGGATTATGGAGCTAACACTCCAAATTCCTTTTTTATTTATATTTTATAAGATATTATATCATATTTATTTTTTAAAAGTAATCTAAAGGATTTGTATATTCATCATTAATTCTAAAACCGCAAATGTAGATGGCAACCAGTTGTAGCTCCATTTGTAGGTTTTCCCGAACTATCAAAATAAGGGTTTCCAGGAACTCCATAAACATATTTAGGACCAACATAACCAATAACTTGTCCTTGTTTTACAAAATCACCTACATTAACAATGAAATTAGGTGAAACATGACAATATGTAACTTTATAATTATTAAAAGAAAGTGTAATGGTGTAGCCACCAGCACCAAGAAATGAACAGAAAGTAATTTCACCATCATTAATTGCAACAAATTTTGTACCTTCAGGTGCAGGGATATCAACACCATGGTGAAAACTAGAAGCGCCTCCAGTTGGAGCAGATCTTTTGCCAAATTTAGAACTTATATTTGTATATCCTGGTAAAGGCCATAAAAAACCATCTGGATTAAAACCAATAAATTCTTTTTCAGAGGAACTGATAATGTTTTTATTCTGTATTATAGGAACAAAAAATATTGATATAAAAATTGAGAATAAGATAATTGAAAATAAAATTTTTTTGAATAAATTAAAAATGTAAATCACTCCTTTTTAATAATAAATTTTTGAATAAATATTAGAAATAAAAATATGGTTGAAAAAAATATTATGAAACTAGAATATAAAATTTATAACATAAATTTAAAATAAAAGCAATAGAAAAAAACAAGAAAATAGTTAAAAAAATTTTTCCAGAATACTTGTCAAAAATAGAAAAGTGTGCTAATATAATAAATGTCTTAAGAAAAGATAAAATATAGGGGTATAGTGTCAATGGTAGCACATCGGTCTCCAAAACCGCCTGTGAGGGTTCGAATCCTTCTACCCCTGCCAACAGAAAAAGCCTTGATTTCAACTATAATCAAGACTTTTTTATTTTTGTTTTTAAGTTTGTTTTGTCCGTTTTATCCGTTTTTTTCATTAAAAAGGTAGTCAAAAGAGTAGTCAAAACTATTCGTATTTTTTTATAGCCTTTTTTAGCTTATCAAAAACTTGTCCTTTTTCCATATCTAGATGAGTATAAATATCATATACCATATCAGCAGAAGAATGTCCCATAAGTTCTTGAGCTTCTTTTATACCAATATCATTATAGTAAAGCATAGTGCAAAATGAGTGTCTTAATTGATGTAGAGTGAAATAAATATCTTTTGCTTTCTCATTTTCTTGTTTGTTAATAGTGTTCATATATAACAAAAAAGAATCACGCATATTAGTAATAGAAGAATCTGACAAATGTTTAAATTCATCAGTCTGTTTAGTAAATAAATATTTTATTTTGTTTTTCTTACAATACTCCACACGTTCTTCCAATTGTTTTTTAAATATATCTAATATATATACATTTCTAGGTTTACGATTTTTAGTTGCTTTTTCTTTGCCTTGATTATGAGCAAACGAAATCGCTTTATCAATTTTAATAATATCATTTTTAAAATCAATATCATTTATTTCTATTGCGGATGCTTCTTCTTTTCTAATACCCGTAAAACGAATGAGAATAAAAAATAAGCCATATTTATGAGTTCTACTACAATTTACCAATAAAATGTCTTCGTGGTCGGATAAAGGTCTTCTTTCAGCTGGTTTGTATGTAGGAGTTTTTATTAATAAAGCAGGATTTTTTTTAATTATATCATTTTGTATAGCTTCATTAAAAATATTCTTTATATACATTAAATATTTTTTTGCAAGTCTATCATGACCATTTTCTATAAAGTTATTGACTACTTTTTGAATATCATATTTTTTAATATTTGAAATTTTATAATTTCCAAGTGTTGGTTTTATTTTTGAATTAATAATATATTTATATTCTTTTATAGTATTATCTTCTTTACCTGCTGAATTAATTTCTAACCATTTATCAGCAAATTGCCCTAGTGTAATATTATCATTATTAATAGAAATATTATTGTTATTATAATATTTTAATTCAACAACTTTTTTGTTTAATTCTGCTGATGATTTTGCATAAATTGTTTTCTTTTTTCCATTTACTACAACTGAAGTTGCATATCTTCCATCAGCTCTTTGCTTATATTGTGCCATAATTCCTCCTATAAAATAAGACAAGTATTTCTACTTATCTTTAGTGTTGTTTATTAATCTCCATTTTTCCTATATATTTCCCTAAAATTTTAATTGGTGTATTTTTATCATATACTTGTGTTTCAAAACTATCATCCTTTGATTGTGGCTCTAGTATAACTAAATCACCTTGCTTAGTAAACTTTTTTAGTGTAGCATCATATCCGTTGACTAATACAACTGCTATTTCTCCATTTTCTACATAATCTTGTTTATGAATAAGAGCAAAAGCTCCATTTTTAACAATTTTATTCATGCTTTCCCCATTAACTCTCAAAAAGAAGTGTTCTTCTGGATTTACTATTCCCATAAAATCTGGATCAAGAGGTAGTCGACCTTCGATACATTCTTCTGCCCAGTTAGGTTGTCCTGCTGATATTTGTCCATAAACAGGGCACATATAAATTTTTTTATCTAAATTATCTATATCAGAAGTATTTGTTTTTTTATCTGATTTTCCTAATAAGTAATCTGTACTACAATTAAGTGCTTCAGATAAGTTATTTAAGATTTCTATAGATGGCATATTTTTATCATTTTCATAATTAGCAATATTAGAACGAGAAGTATTAATTTTTTTTGCAAGTTCTTCTTGGGTCATTTCTTTTTCTTGTCTAATTTTTTTTAAATTATTTCCAAAGTTCATAATAGTACTCCTTTCAAATAAATTATAACATTATACTGTCAGTTTTGCAAACATTTTTCAAAAAAAATAAAAAAATTTTCAAAAAACTATTGACAGTAAAACAAACATAATATATAATGTCAGCATAACAAACAAAGAGGAGGTTAGAAAATGAGAGAGAAACTTATAGAAATTAGAACTAAAAAAGGATATACACAAGAACAGATGGCTAATGAGTTAAAAGTAGCAAGAACAACCTATACGGGATACGAAAAAGGAAATGTTGCTCCATCTTTAGAAGTTGCTTTGAATATAAAAAAAATATTGAAGTATAAAAATGATGATATTTTTTTAAATTCCAATGTCAGTACAACAAACACAAGATAACCTTAATTCAATACATAGAGAGGAGATGAGAAAATGCCAACATTAGGATTAAGGAGTAGAAGAAATTTTATAAAACCAGCAAAAATAGCAAAACAATATGACATTGGAAAAACGAAATTATACGAAATGCTAAAAAATCCGGTTTTTTCAGAAGCAGTAATAAAAGTTGGAGAAGATAGTATCAGAGTTGACCAAGACAAATTTTATGAAGTATTAACTCAATATTATAGATAGAAAGAAGGTGAAAACAAATGAAAAGAAAACTAGATACAAATAAAATATACAACTGTATTGGACGAGCAGTAGTATATAGCAGTCTATATATAGCAACAGTGGCATTTTCAGTATGGGGATTTTTACAAGGAATGACTTATTAGGAGGGAAAAAGAAATGATGAAGAATAAAAATAAAGAACTATCAAAAGATAATTCTTTTAAATATTTTTGGAAATTAACATTAATTGCATTATTCTTTATTGGAATTAGTATTGTTTTTATTACATATATCATCAGAGTTTTCTTTAGAGTTTGAAATTTTAGTAAAAACAAAATGAATATATAGAATAAGAGAGATAAGGCCAAATGCAAATGTAAATAAAAGCAATAGAGTCATAAAAGCATCAAACCAAGAAATATTCATAATAATAACCTCACTTTCGAGGATATTATACATTATTTTTTAAAATAAAACAAGAAAGGAGTTGAAAGAGATGTTTAGAAAAACAAAAGAACTACAAAGTTTAGTAAATGCAAGTAGAAAGAACTTAGAAAAAGCAGAAAGAAAAATAGAAGACAGAAACATATTAATAGCAGACTTGCAAAAACAAAATAAAGAATTAACAAACGAAAACATAGCAGTACACGAAGAAAATAAAGATTTAAGATTTGAAAATGATGAGCAAAAAGAATTGATAGACAGAATAACAAAAATAGCAACAGCAAATTCATACAACAATGAAAAAGCTATTTTATACAAAATAAAAGAACTAATTTCAGACTACCAATCACAAAATTAGTTCAGAACATAAACTTATATAAATTCATATCTGCATTTATTTTAACACAAAATAATCAGATATGCAAGAAGGAGAAGAAAATGGAAACGTTAGAACAATTAGAACACAGATATTTTATATTAGAAATGCAAGACAAATGGGACAGTGAAGATTATAGATATGCAAATGAGTTGAAAGAAAAAATTAAAAAATTGAAAGGAGAAAATTAAATGATAAAGGACTTAATAGAAGTAAAGCAGTTACCTGTAATAGAGGAACAATTAAGAAGTGTAAGTACAGTTATAGATGAAAGAGTGAAAAATGCAACAAGTTTAGTATGTACAGAAGAGTCAGTAAAAAAAATAAAAGAAATAAGAGTAGAATTAAATAAAGATTATAAAGAATTTGAAAGCAAAAGAAAATTAGTAAAAGAACAAGTATTAAAACCTTACAATGATTTTGAAAATGTATATAAAGAATGTATATCTGATAAATTTAGAAATGCTGACATAATTCTAAAAGGGAAAATAGATAATGTCGAAAATGAATTGAAATCAAAAAAAGAAAAAGAAATAAAAGAGTATTTTGAAGAATATAAAACAGCAAACAATATTGGTTTTATTACATATGGACAAGCAAGAATAAATGTAACATTATCAGCAAGTATGAAAAGTTTAAAAGAACAAGCAAAACAATTTATTGACAAAATAGTGGATGATTTAAAATTAATTGAAACACAAGAGCATAAAACAGAAATATTAGTTGAATATAAACAAACATTAAATGTATCACAAGCAATAACAAGTGTGACAAATAGATTTAAGGCTATTGAAGAAGAAAAGAAAAAAATAGAACAAGAAAAAGAACTTCAAAAATTTGTTGTGGATACTGCAAAAGAGTCAGACAAGTATAGTGAACAAATAATATTAAATTCACCATCCGTAGAAGAAAAAATAGAAGAAATTTTAACTTTAAAATTTACAGTAAGAGGAACAAGAACAAAATTAAGAGAATTAAAACAATTTTTAGAAAGTGGAGGTTACGATTATGAGTAATGAAGTACAAAAAAATAATGAATTAATGGTCAAATTTGATATTGACGGAAATGAAATAAAATTAACACCAAGTATAGTGCAAGAGTATATAGTAGGAACAGATGCAAAAATAACAAATCAAGAATTTAAATTATTTACAGAACTTTGCAAAGTTAGAAAATTAAACCCATTCTTAAGAGAAGCATATTTAATTAAATATAAAGCAGGAGTACCAGCACAATTAGTTGTAGGAAAAGATGCAATACTTAAAAGAGCTGTATTAAATCCAAATTATGATGGAATGGAAAGTGGAATTATAGTTCAAAAATCAGATGGAACAGTAGAAGAAAGACAAGGAACATTTAAGTTAGGAGATGAACAACTTGTAGGTGGTTGGGCTAGAGTATTTAGAAAAGATTGGTCACACCCTACATATTCAAGTGTAAGCTTTAATGAAGTAGCACAAAAAACAGGACAAGGTCAATTAAATTCTAACTGGAATAATAAAGGTGCAACAATGGTAGAAAAAGTAGCAAAAGTAAGAGCATTAAGAGAAACATTTGTTGAAGATTTAGCAGGAATGTATGAAGCCGAGGAAATGCAACAAGAAATTCCACAACAAGAACCTATTGAAATACAATCAGAATTAGAAGAACAAACAGAAGAAACAAAAGAGGTATCAATGAATGAACTATAAAATTATATCGAGTTGTAGTACGGGAAATGCAACAATAATAAGAGACATAATTTTAATTGATTGTGGGGTTACTTTTAAGAAATTAGAGAAGTATTATAAAAAACTAAAAATAGTACTTCTCACACACATACATTCGGATCATTTTAAAAAAGAAACAATTAAGAAATTAGCACAAGAAAGACCAACTTTAAGATTTGCTTGTTGTGAATGGTTATTAAAACCACTTTTAGAATGTGGAGTTGAAAGAAAAAATATAGATGTACTTCAAATTGGTACTAAATACGATTATAAGCTGTTTAAAATTGTACCAATTAAATTATATCACGATGTACCACAATGTGGTTATAGAGTGCTATTTGAAGATTATAAAGTAATCTATATGACAGATACAAAAACAGTTGAGGGAATAAGTGCTAAAAATTATGATTTGTATCTTGTTGAAGGTAATTACGATGAAGATGAGATAGAAGAAAGAATAAAAGAAAAACAACAAGACTGCAAATATGTATATGAATTTAGAGCAAAAGACAGCCATTTAAGTAAACAACAAGCAAATGAATTTTTATTGAATAATATGGGAGAAAATTCAGAGTATGTTTTAATGCATCAACATGTAGAGAGGTAATTATGGTAGGAACAAGTAATAAAATAATAACTTATTTACTAGAACAAGCAAAAGATAAACAATTTGAAATAAAAGAATACAGACAAAAAAGAAGTTTAGACAGTAACGCATATGCGTGGGTGCTATTAGGAAAATTACAAGATAAATTACATATACCAAAAGAAGATATATACAGAGATTTAATAAAAAATATAGGTAGTTTTGAAATTATACCAGTCAAAAATGAAGCAGTAGAAAGATTTAGACAAGCTTGGAGTAACCACGGACTAGGCTAGGTAACAGAAACAATGAAAAGCAAATTAGAACGGTTTTACAAATGTAATTACATATTATGGGTCTAGTGTTTATAACACAGCTGAAATGACCAAATTAATTGAATTAATAGTACAAGAATGTAAGCAGTTAGATATAGAAACAAAATCAGATGCAGAAATAAATTCATTATTAGAAAGTTGGAATAAAAAATGAACTGTATATATTTAACAAAAAGAAGTAGAAAATATTCTCCATATTGGTTTTGCAGATTAAATAAAAAAGAAATTGCATTAGATAAATGTAAAAGTTGCTCAAAATTGAAATACAAAGAAATTAAAGCTATAAAAAACAAAACTAATAAACAAGTAAAACTAGAAAATAGCAGATACAGTATTATAACAGATGATTTAAAACATTGTTATATATGCACAGAAAGAGGATTTAAAAATATACCAAAAGATGATTTACATGAAATATATGGCGGAAGTAACAGAAAAAGAAGTATTAAAAATGGATTAGTAGTTCCATTATGTAGAAAATGCCATGAAAATGATGAAATATTAAAGTTTTTACAACGATTTATGCAATTAGAATATGAAGAAACACATACAAGAGAAGAATTTATAAGATTAATAGGAAAAAGTTATTTATAAAGAATATTAGGAGGTAGTAGATATGGAAGAATTACTAAAAATGTTAAATATTAAAGAGATAAATTACTTGTATTTAGATTATACAGACAATCATGGTAATTTTAAAACAATAAAAATAGACCATAGACAAGAACAAAAAGACAAATAAATATTAGACAACAGGGATAAGACAAAATAAAGTTTTATCCCTTATATTGTACGAAAGGAGAAAACAATGGCAGGAGAAAAGGAAAGTTTTGTATTCTATAAAAGCTTTTATGATGCATTACAAGACTTAAAAGAAAAAGACAGATTAAAAGTATATGATGCAATATGTGAATTAGCTTTAAATGGAAATGAAACAAAATTAACAGGAGTAGCAAAAACAATATTTACATTAATAAAACCACAGATTTTAGCAAATACAAAAAGATATGAAAACGGAAAAAAGCGGTGGTAGACCAAAAAAACAAACCAGTGGTTTTGAAAAAGAAAAAACCATAGGTTTTCAAAATACAAAAACCAAAACGAAACCTAATGTAAATGATAATGAAAATGTAAATGAAAATGTTAATGATAATGAAAATGATAATGCAAGCGACAGTTGTGTTGACGGTTTGCAAGAAGTTATAGATTTTTATAACGAAAACATTGGACTTATAACACCTTATGGAACAGAAATATTAGCAGATTATTTAAAAGAGATGCCAGTAGATTTAATAATATATGCTATGCAGATAAGTGTAGAAGCAAATAAAAAAACAATTCAGTATATAAAAGCAATATTAAACAATTGGCAAAAGGCTGGTATAAAAACATTAGCAGATGCAAAAAGAGAAAGCAAGAATGGTAAAAAGAACAGTTCTTATGAACAGAGAAAGTATGATAATTTAGACTTTTTATATAACAATTTGAATTAAAGGAGGTAACAAACAAATGATGTCTGATGAAGATATAGATAAGATTGCAAAAAAAGTTGTGGAAATTCAAGAAAAAGAAAAAATAAAGAAAAATCCTAGAATACATCCACAAATTAGAGACATAAGAGAAAAATATCATGAAGAAATATATAAAAAATTTGGTCCAACAGGAAATATAGAAGATGCAATAAGAGTTGTAGCAACATATAAATGTGGACAAAGATATGTAAGCAGAATACCTCAAGAAATGTGGCAAGAATATGTAGAATACATTGAAAAATTATATAAAGATATTTTAGGAGAGTGATAAACAAATGATTACAACAGAAACAAGACAAATGAGCTTTAATGACATACAAGATAAAACAAAAATAAGATATATACAAATCTTAAATAGATTAGACAAGCCTAAAACAGCAAAAGAATTAGCGGTAGAATTATTTGATTTAGGATTTATACCAAGCACAGAAAGAAATTATACAGCACCAAGGCTAACAGAATTAGAAAAAATGGGATATGTAAAAGCAGTAGATAAAAAGAAATGTCAATATACTGGAAAGACAGTAGCAATATACGAGAGAACAGAAAAAGGCTTTATAGCAATAAATATGAATCATATTCCAAGAATTGATTAGGAGGTAATTATGGAAAAAATAAATATTGATTTATATGGAGGGAAAAGTATTTTTGGAGGAAGAGAAACAGCACTAAATGCTGATATAACATATTGCGATAAATATAAAGAATGCAGTTTTTACAAAAAAGGAAAATGTTTTTGTGCAGGAAGAATTGGACCAAATTGTAAATATGGGACAAAAGAAAACATTAAGGGATATACAAGTAGAGCAATAAAATATAATGAGTTTAGAAGAAAGTATAAAGAAGATGAATGTTATGCAAAACTTGATGAACCAAACAACAAAATAGGAAAAATTGGAGATACATTTGTTATAAATATGAGGTATTTACATGAGAAAGATGGAGGAGGATATGAAATTACAACAAATATATTTTCACATCCACTGATATACATTCAAGAAAAAATTTTTACAAACGCATTGATAAGTATAATTTGCAATGGTAAGCCTAGAACTATTTTTGAAAATGAAATAATAAAAGACTATGTAGAAAAAGATGTTCCAAGATTTTTATATGAATTAAAAACAGAATTTAATGAAATTTATGAAAGATTTGTTAATGAATATGCAGAGTACAAGAATAAAGAAATAAATTTTATTGGAAGAAAAGCTTATATATATTCTTTAAGAGACGGAATAGAAATAGAGGATAAAGCAACATTTGTAAAACAAGGAGAATATTTAAAAAGTATAACAAATTATAGTTCAGGATTTTTACCTTTCAATGCAAAAGAAACAGAATTAATAATAAAAATCAATCCAAAAATGACAGTTAGAATAACAGACAATTCTCAAGTAGATGAAAATACTATATTTGAGGACTAGCCTATGAAATACAATTATCCACCGTTAGAACGGTAAATGTGCAAAATGTAGAGGTTGCAATAGGCTTGAATTAGAAAACTTTAAACGGAGTTTGGAGATGTGAAAATTACATAGAAAAGGAGCTAAAGAAAAGTGAACAAAATAGAAATACCATTTAGGCTGCCATCATTAAATCAGTACATAAATGAATGCAGAAGAAACAAGTATGCTGGAGCTAATATGAAAAAGAACGTTGAAAAAGACATAGGCTGGTATATAAATTTATTACCTGAATATAAAAATCCCATTAAGATCCATTTCATCTGGGTTGAAGAAAACAAAAGACGTGATTTAGACAATGTATGCTTTGCCAAAAAGTTCATATTAGACAGTATGGTAAAAGCAGGAAAGTTAAAAGATGATAATAGAAACTTCGTAAAAGGTTTTAGAGATGATTTTGAATATGGAAAATCAAGTAAAGTTATTCTAGAAATAGAAGAAATTAAATGAAAGGAACATAAGAGATGAAAGATTGGACAGGAAACAATAAAACAACATTTATAACATTAGGAGCAAGCAATCATAGTGATAAAGATAGAGAAAAAGATGACTTTTATGCAACAGATCCAAATGCATTAGAAATATTTTTAGAAAAATTAAAACAAGACAATATAGAATTACATAAAGAAATATGGGAATGTGCATGTGGTCAAGGACATTTAAGTGAAGTATTAAAAAAACATAATTATGATGTATATTCAACAGATAAAGTAGACAGAGGTTATGGGGAAAAACAAATAGATTTTTTAAGTTATTTTAATAATGAATTAGAAACAGATATATTAACTAATCCACCATATAAATATGCAAAAGAATTTGTAGAAAAAGCATTAGAAATACAAGCAACGGGGTATTACACAGTAATGTTTTTAAAAATACAATTTTTAGAAGGACAGGCAAGAAAAAAATTATTTGAAGAGTGTCCTCCAAAGTATGTATATGTCAATAGTAGTAGACAGTTATGTGCAATGAATGGTGAATTTGATAGATATAAAGCAACTGCATTATGCTATTGCTGGTATATATGGGAAAAAGGTTGGAAAGGAGAAACAACAGTAAGATGGATATAGAAATGGCAGAGATAGAAGTAGGAGAATACGGAAGAACTAATTTTGGAAAAATGATTAAATTTGCTTGGCTAGAAAGTTTAGAAGGTAAGAGATACGAAAATAAAGTTTTACTAATAAATGAAGACATGTTAAACAATGATTTTTATTATTTTCATAAAGGAGAAAAAATAGTAAAACACAGCAAACAACTAATAGACTTAATAGAAAACAAAGATATTTTAAAAGTTAGAATTGATAAAACGATAATGTTTTTTGGAATAGATGAAAGCACATCAGACATTAAATACAAGGAAATAATGGAAAGTATTGAAAATGGAGAATGTGAATTACTAGAAATATTAACACATCAACAGTTTGAGGTTAATTGCTATAAAGTAGGAGGAGAAGATGAATAGAAAGATAAAGTTTAGAATGAAAGATAAGCAAGGAGAATGGCAATATGTAGAAATGACATGTAGTATCATAGAAGCCTTAAAGGACCCTGTAACTCCTGGTGGTATTGATATTGATGAAAATACAATAGGGCAATACATAGGATTTCATGACAGATTTGGAAATGAAATATATGAAAGTGATATTGTATATGTGCGTTCAGAAGATGAAAATGCAATAATTGAATGGGACGAACAAACAGCAAGATTTATCATTCATTTTGATGGGTGGATTGCAGATTTTGATAATTATTACGGCAAAGAATTAGAAATAATGGGTGATATATATAATAATCCAGAGTTATTAGGAGGAGAATAGATATGTTAAAAATAAGAGAACGGAGTAGATTTAAAAGAACTTGAAAAGTTTGGATTTAAACCTAAATATGACGAAAATACAGGGAAAATTAGAGCTTATGAAAAAATAAAAAAAGAACAAGAATATATAGGATTGTGCGTAACAATAGAAACAATAAAAAACAGAATAAGAATTTTTAGAAAAAATGATAAAGAATGGAGAATTAATCCATTAATTAATTATTTTGATGTAGATACATTATACGATTTAATCAAAGCAAATTTAGTAGTAAAGGAGTAAATAAGATATGGACGAAAATAAAATCTGTGAAGATAGGGAGCCTAAATATAATTATTGTATTATAAAATATAAAGAATTATATTTAAAGGAATTTTCATTATATCCAAGAGTAAATTGTGAAAATAATGAAGTAACTTTTGAAGCTGATTATATATTTACATCAGAGCATAATCAAGCAAATAAATTTAAAATATCAGATGCAAATTATATAAGCTCGTTATTAAGAGAAGGGACTTCATTAAAATATATATATTAGAGAGGAGTAAATAAGATATGAAAACAAAAGATTTAAAAATAACTAAAAAGATGGCTGATAAACATAAAAAGACAATGAATGCTTTGTATATTATTACTTACATATTATTATTTCCATTTGTAATATTAGATTATTTGTCAGATTTTTTAGAATGGCTATGTAATAAAATAGGCTGGTTTAGAACTGATATTGTATATACAACATTTAAAATTATATACAAGAAAGAAATTATAGCAGATATGCAAAAGAGAGGTGTTTTAAGTGAAAGAAAAAACAGTGAATGAAATGTTTTCTTTTTCAGAAAGAGTAATAAAAGAAGTAGTAAAACGAGATGATGAATACACAAAACAAGTTATAAAAGATTATTTTACAAAGAGATATCCTAAAGAAAACTTAAAATTTGATTTTTTAGATGAAGAAATAGTTAATCAAATTTTAAATTTAGGAATAGCAGAATATCAAAAAAGACAAGCTTTAGGAGGTGTTTTAAGTGAAAGAAAATAGTATAGAAGAAGATATAAAAATATTGAAAGAATTAGGGCAAAAATATTATAAAAATGGAGAAATAAAAATAAAAGCCTTAAGTGGGGCAAAATATATTTGGGCATTACAAAACCTTTTATCAGATTATAAAAGAGTATTAAAAGAGAATGAATTGTTAAGAAAAGATATGGAAGGCTGGAAAAAATACTGTGAAGAAATAGAAGAAGAACAAACAGAAATAAGTAATAAAAACTGCAAATTAGAGTTTGAGATAGAAAAACTACAAAAAGAAAATGAAGATTTGCACAGAGAAATAAATCAAAGAATAAAATTAAAAATTGAAAATGAAAAAATTGTTGATACACAATTTATTCCAGTTCAAAAAGTAAAAGACAAGATAGAAGAATTAAAGAAAAACTTGTATACAGTTGAACACTATGAAACTGTAGGTGCAATAAATGTATTACAAGAGCTACTAGAAGGGAGAAAATAAAATGAACGGAAATGATAATGGATTCATAAAAAATAGAAATAAAGAAAAACAAAGACAAAATAATGTAAAAGAATATCAAAGAAAATTTTTAAATAAGAAAATGAAAAGAGGGAATAGAAATGAGTAAAGTAATATGTCCGAATTGCGGAAGCGAAAAATTAACATATTTTAAAGAATTTTGTACTATAAGATATTATTTACTAGACAAAAATAACAATCCAACTAAAAAATGTACAAAGAAAAAAGAGGATTCTTGCAATATGCCAGAGAATTGGCAATGTTTAGATTGTGGTTATATATTCGGCGGTACAGCAAATATACAATATGCTTATAAGGGAGGACTAAACAATGAATGAAGAAGAAGCAAGAGAAACATTAAAAACAATGAAAGAAAATATAGATAAAAAATATTTAAAAACAAGAAATTCAGTAGCAATAGAAACAGTCTTAAAGCTATTAGAAAAGAAAGACAAGATAATAGATTTAATGGGAGAAAAGATATTTGAAGAAGGTATTGTTTGGGAAAATAAAGAAGAAGTAAAACAATATTATGAAAATGAAGCAAAAGAAACGGAGGGTTACAAATGATTATACAACAGTGTGATATATGTAAAAGGAAAGTACCGATTTTAGATACAGTAGTACTATATAAAAAATCAATAGATTATTGTGAGAAATGCAAAAACAAAGTAGAAAAGGCAAAACAAGAATATAAAAGAGAAATGGAATATGAATATTGCGTACTAGATAGTAGATTAAAATCAAAAGAAAGAAACATAATAAAAAATCTAAAACAAGAGAATAATAAGGGAATTGTGATTAAGGAGGTACACTAATGACACGAGAAGACTTAAAAGATTATAAGAATAATCAAAAATGGATAGAAGGAAGATTAGAATACATAGAAGAATATAGAACAAATATAATGAATATAACAGCAGTATTATCAGATATGCCAAAACGGAAGCAGAGATGTAGAAGATAGCATGGCTGAAAAAATATCAAAATTAATTGACACAATGAATGAATTATTAGAAAAAGTGGTAAAAGAAAACGCAAAACAAAAATTGATATTAGAACAGTTAGATAAAGTAGAACAACCATACAAGTTAATTCTAGAAAAAGTTTACATACAAGGAAAATCTTTGGTGACGGTGGCAAGTGAAATGGACTATAGTTATGAACATATGAAACATATGAATGGAATAGCATTAAATAAATTTAATAAAGTTGACACTAAATAGCACTGAAAAACACTATAGAAATATGATATATATATAATCAGAGATAAAAGAAATGGTCTCACAAATATTTTTGATTAGCTTTTTTAGAAGAATAGATGTTTTAAATGTCTATTCTTTTTATTATGATATTAATATGCTAGGTAACTGATAATATAAATGTTTAGAATTGTTCATATACGCATTTCTCTTAGTTACCTTTATTTTATTTTTTATATAGAATGAACTTTCCTAGCGAGTTCTAATTAATATTTATAAATTGTATGCAGTGATATATAAAACTTAATAGTGGGAGCATAAGGTTGAAACACTAATTCCATCACAGGGAAGAAAAGTGTGTAGTCTTCCAAGAGATTCGGCTTGTAAGCTAAAGGTTGAGCTGTGATATAGACTAGAATCCAAAGGTATAAGATAGCTACTTATACAAACCGATATATCATTGCATAGAGTTTATAAATAAAAGAAAAGAGGAAAAGATATGTCAAAAGAAGAAATAGAAAAATTTAAAGAAGAACATAATTGCAAGACTTGTACAAAAAACATAGACTGTAAAATAGTAAGAAGAATAGATGGCAAATTAACATGCGTAGAAGAGGAATAGATATGATTCAATGTTTAATAGATAATAAGATATGCCCTAATGGGAATAAAAAATGTAAAGTATGTAAATTTGACAGTTGTGAGGAAGTACTGAATATGATAGATGAAGAGCAAAAATATAAAGACAATGACAAATTAAAACAAATAAAAAACGAATTACCAGAACAGTGTAAAAACTGTTCTTTTTTAGAAATTACAAATTTACGAGAAAGTAAAGTATTTTGTCCGTATAGGATTAAAGATAAATGTTTAATAAAGTAGAGGAGAATGAAAATGTATTTAAAAGTAAAAGCAAAGAAAATAAAAAATTTGAGTGTAAAAATAGCTCAAGTTAAAAATAATTTAGTTGTGAATATATTAAATAAAAAAGGTTATGAATGTGATAATTCACAAATAAGTCAAATTAAAGCAAATAGAAAATTAAATTCAGAGCAGAA
>OKRZ01001219.1_pt1 | contig 20236 bp, 18 predicted proteins | sample 1601141 | NCBI WGS metagenome assembly OKRZ01 (sample SAMEA3541524, study PRJEB24748) | human gut metagenome | biome: human gut; feature: human-associated habitat; material: faeces | place: China | collected 2012
AATTGACATTGATGGAAATTGCATAATGAGAAAGGATTTGTTTTTAGGTAATTTAGATGAGACATCAGCTATACAATAAAGATTTTAAATTTTATAAAGAACCGGAAGAATTTAATAAATACACAGATATTTCAATGCTTAAATATTGTTTGGGAGCAACGATGTATATGCCGGGAACAAAGGATTTTGCTCAGGCCATTATAGACAGGAAACATCCGGGACTTACCACTATGGTGATGTGCTTTGAAGATGCATGTGAGGAGTCAAAGGTTCCACAGGCAGAGGAAAATTCCATACATCTGTTAGATGTGATTAGTGAAAAAATGGAAAATGGTGAACTTACATATAAGGATATACCTTTGATATTTTTCAGAGTGCGCTCGGTTGAGCAATTCAAGCATTTTAGTTCAATGCTAAAGCCGGAGCATATCAAGGTTATAGCAGGGTTCAACTTTCCTAAATATAACAGCATTAACGGAAAGCAGTATCTGGAACATTTAAAATATTTAAATGAAAAGTTTGGAGAAATAATATACGGAATGCCAATAATTGAAGACAGTCGTGTGGCTTTTAAGGAAACCAGAATGGATGAACTTATGGCTGTAAAGAAAATTATGGATGAATACAAGGAACTAATACTAAATGTTCGTGTAGGAGGAACGGATTTTTCTTCATGCTTTGGCCTTAGAAGAGGAATTGACTATACAATATATGACATCATGACTGTAAGGGACTGCCTTATGGATATTTTAAATGTATTTACAAGGTTTAATGACTATACGGTTTCAGGACCGGTATGGGAGTATTTTAGAGCAAACAAAGATATGAAGTTTAAGGAATTACCGGAAGTAAGTCTTCAGGATACATTGCTTAAAAGGACGACTTTGGTGAACAATGCCGTGGATGGGCTTTTGAGAGAACTTCTCCTTGATCAGGCAAATGGATTTATGGGAAAGACATGTATACATCCTACACATCTTCCATACATCAATGGAATGCTTGCGGTAACGAAGGATGAGTATTTAGATGCCTGCCAGATATTAGAAGCAAAAGGCGGTGTCTTAAAGGGAAGCAAAGGAATGAATGAGGTGGGACCTCATCATAGATGGGCTGAAAAAATTGTTATGAGAGCGAAAGCCTATGGTGTAGTAGAAAACGAGCAAAGCTATTTTGAATTGTTTGGAAAGGAAAAGTAAATGGCACAAAAAAAATACAATTATTGTTTTGATTATCTTAAATGTATTGCATGTATATTTGTGGTGTTTATGCATTGTGAATTTCCGGGAGTTTTTGGAACTGCCGTACAGGCAATATCAAGATTTTGCGTTCCGTTCTTTTTTATGATATCAGGATATTACAGTTACAATACGTCTACGGAAAGCTCAAAGAGAAAAGTAAAAAGAATAGCAAAAATGACAATATATGCATCGGTTTTCTATCTGATTTTTGCTTTGGTACAATGGGCATTGGGACAAAACATTAATCCGGTAAGTAAAAGGGACATTGTTTTGTGGATTTTGTTTAACAGACCGGTAGTAATTGTTGGACAATTGTGGTTTCTTTTTGCACTAATATATGTTTACCTGCTATATTATATTATCCAAAAAAAGAATTTATATAAATTAGCATATTGCACCATTATTGTATTTATAGCTATCTATATTTTTTTTGCACAGGGAATGCATATGTTGGGTAAGGACATGCCGAATTTTCTGTATCGGAATTTCTTAATAGAAGGTTTCCCGTTATTTATGTTGGGGGAATGGATCCATAAGGAAGAAAACAAATTTAATTTCAGCAATAAGGCTATAATTACTGTTATAGTAGCTTCTACGTTAATGTGCTTTTTAGAAAGAGCAGTTATGGGACGGGATTTTGGAATTAATATATCTACATTTGTTCAGGTAATGGCAATATTCATATATGGTATTAATAACAGTGAGAAACACAAAGGAGTTATGCAGGAAATTGGTAAGAAGTGCTCAATGTTTGTATATATATTACATCCTTTTGTGTGGAAGATGCTTGTCATATTAAGTGAAAAGATAAACATTAAGGGAAGTGTTGTATTTAGCTACAGCCTGCCGGTTATGGTTATTATAATTACGCTGGTGCTGGCATGGTATTGTAATAAGATTGTTTTTGAGAGAAAGAAGATAATAGAACAATGATAAAGAAAGTTAAAACACCTATTTCAGATGATACTATTCATAATTTGAACACAGGAGATATGCTGTTAGTTTCGGGCAAAATTTTTTGTGGACGTGATGCGGTACTGCCGAAGATATGCAAAATGCTTGAGGGTAGTGATGCCGAAGATATAAGAAATAAATTAAAGGGAAGCATAATTTTTCATACTGCGGTAAGTCTGGCAGGAGTGGGCCCTACATCCAGTAATAAATTAGAAATAGAAAGCAGCATACCTGCATTATCAGAAGCGGGAGTAAAGATACACCTAGGCAAAGGTCAGATTAGTAAGAAAACCATAGACTCTTTAGACAGGAACAATTCGGTATATGCCGTTATACCACCAGTGACAGCATTGTTGGGGGAAAATACCATATCTCAAAAGCTTGTTGCATTTCCAGAGTTGGGAATGGAGGCGTTTTATGAATTAGAGGTAAAGGATTATCCTATGATAATAGCAGCAGCTCATAATCAAAGTATTTATTAGGAGACATATTGAATATGTATGACGAAAAAATAGTTACAAAGGTATGTGACACATTGGTAAAAGCAGGCTCCACATTCCTTGGAGATAAAAAAGAAGCATATAAAAAGGCAATAGCTAAGGAAACTAATGAGCAGGCAAAATGGACAATGGAAAAAATATTGGAAAATGCCTATGTTGCAGAAAAAAATCAAAGTCCGTTATGTGATGATACAGGTATTCCCCATTTGGTTTTAGAAGTGGGACCGGGTAAAGCCATAACCGGTGAAATGATTGAGTCCATTAAAGAAGGCGTGAGATATGGTCTTAGAAAGCTTCCGGGACGACCAATGGCAATAAAAGGCAATGACAGCCAGAGAATAGACCAGTCCCAGGGGTTAGAGGATGACCCGGGAATGTTAGAGGCGGCACCTATACTTATTAGAAATATTAAAGAGGATAAAATTAAACTTAACATATTAATGTTTGGAGGAGGACCGGCTATACGAGGCAGAACTTACAGGGTTTTTCACAAACACGATACCAATGTTGTATTAGATGAAATTGTGTCATGGGCTAAGGAGGCAACAAAGCAGCTAGGCTGTACCCCATGTACATTGGGAGTAGGAGTTGGACGTTCTAACTATGAGGCAGCTTCAATGATGTTAGAAGCTTTGGTGGATGGCACATATGACAGACAAAGTCCTATGGAAAAATACATTACTGAAAAGGTTAATGAAGAGAGAACCGGACCTTTAGGTCTGGGAGGGGACACCACAGTGCTTGCCACATTTATGAAGGTAGGTCCACAACGTGCCAGCGGAGTCCGTGTGGTATGTTTAAGACCATGTTGTTGCTTTGAACCGAGAATTGCTTCAGTAGAATTAGACTAATTAGGGAGGAATTAATGGACAAAAAGATTTTAGTGACAAGATCATCCATGCCGCCTTTTGAGGAATATGCAGATGAAATAAAGGATATGTGGGACACCCATTGGCTTACTAATATGGGTGTAAAGCACAAGCAGTTAGAAAAGGATCTGGCAGATTATCTTGGGATATCAAAAGAGAATATTGCATTGTTTGTAAACGGTCATCAGGCATTAGAATGTATTTTGGAAGCTTTTCAGTTAGGAAAAGAAAAGAATGCCTGGGGAGAACCTAAAAATGAGGTAATTACAACACCATTTACTTTTGCATCAACTACCCATGCCATTGTGCGCAAGGGGTTAAAACCGGTATTTTGCGATATTAAGGAAGATGATTACACCCTTGATCCGGACAAAATAGAAGCATTGATAACAGACAGAACCTGTGCAATAGTTCCGGTTCATGTATACGGAAATCTTTGTGACACGGAAAAAATTGAAAAGATTGCAAAGAAACATAATCTTAAGGTGATTTATGATGCGGCTCATGCCTTTAGCGTGGAAAAAAACGGGGTAAGCAGTGCAATATTTGGGGATGCCTCAATGTTCAGCTTTCATGCCACTAAGGTATTTAATACTATAGAAGGCGGCGCGGTATGCTTTAAGGATTCATCCATGAAGAAGGTATTAAACGAATGGAAGAACTTTGGCATTACAGGTCCGGAAACTACTGAATTTATAGGTGGGAATGCCAAAATGAATGAATTTGCGGCGGCTATGGGAATCTGTAATTTAAGGCATCTAGACCATGAGATAGAGAAGAGAAAACGGGTTTTTGAACAGTATGTTAAAAATCTCTATGGAGTTGCAGGAATAAAACTGAACCTTGGTCAAAACGCAGTAAAAAGCAACTATGCTTATTTTCCGGTTTTATTTGACAAAGATAAATTCGGAAAAAGCAGGGATGAAGTATTTGATTTGCTGGCAGAACATGGAATTGGAGCAAGGAAATATTTCTATCCTTTAACTAATTCTTATGAATGTTATGAGGGAATGTTTGATGTTAAAGATACTCCTGTGGCTTATAAAGTATCTTTACAGGTGCTTACATTACCAATATATTCAGATTTGAAAATAGATGACGTAGACAGGATTTGTGAAATTATTCTAAATAATTGTTAAAACAAATAATGAAAAATATATAAAATGTGCATACATAAATTGATAAATAAAAAAATATGAAACATAGGTGTTATATTTTTACCAAGGTACTCATATTTTTTTGTGAAAAATTTATATTTAAGTCTTTAAAAAAATTTGGTAATATGGTAATATAACTCATATGGTTATGTCCGAGTTAAAAGGAAGGAGAAGGTATAATGAAGAAATTTTTAGCAATTTTATTCTCGGTAGTGGTAACATTAGGCGCGATCACAGTTTTGGGGGCAAACGTAAATGATCCATATGAATTCGACGGAGACGTTATAACTAACCCGTTCTGGTGGTTATATACAACGGAAGCTCCAGAGACAGAAACAGAACCGACTACAGTTGGAGCAAACTGGGTTTTGGTAGGACAGAATTCAAACAATAATTACTACTATGACAAAGCAAACATGACAGTTAATGAGGTGGTTAGCATTCAGCAGCCTGGATGGGCATCTGAGTTAGGTATTTACCTTAACGTATCTGAAGCAATCACAAGTGTAACAGTGAACGGCGTTTCACAGAACGTAGCATCAATTGACGGAGCAGGTGCAGTAGTATACTTATCAGCACTTACTCAGGATGTAAACGAAGTTATTGTTAAGTATGGTAACAATACAGCAAAAGTTTTATTTAAGAAGGAAGCACTTTCTGAAACAGAGGCTCCAACAGAGAAGCCAACAGAAGCTCCTACAGAGGCTCCAACAGAGAAGCCAACAGTAGCACCTGTTGAGTTAAAGATTACAAGCCAGCCACAGAACCTTACAGCTAAGGCTGGTGAAAAGGCAGTATTTAGCCTTAAAGCAGAAGGTGAAGGACTTACATATCAGTGGCAGGTATTTAGTTCATCAAATGTATGGGCTAATACATCAATTGCAGGAAATAAGACAAACAGAATTTCATTTACAATACCTGCATCATACAAGACAAAGCAGTACAGATGTATCGTTAGCGATAAGTATGGAAACAGCGTTACATCAGATGTTGCAGTATTGACAGTTGGTGAAACAGTTGAAGGCTTAACAATTACAAAACAGCCACAGAGCATTACAGCACCTGTTGGAAAGAAAGTAAGCTTTAATGTTGTTGCAGCAGGAAGCGATAAGATTACATATCAGTGGCAGACAAGTTCTAACGGAACAACATGGAAGAACACAAAAGTTGCAGGTCATAATACAGCAAAGATCACATTAACAATTCCTGCAACATATACAGTAAAATATTACAGAGTAATAGTTACAGATGCTACAACAGGTAAGTCAGTTACATCTGATGCAGCAAAACTTACAGTTGGTAATAGAAATTTAGCTATAACATCACAGCCTGCTAACGTTACAGCAGGAGCAGGAAATAAGGCAACATTTAAGGTTGTAGCAACAGGAACAGGTCTTACATATCAGTGGCAGACAAGTTCTGATGGAACAACATGGAATAATACTAAGGTTTCAGGACACAATACAGATACAATTTCATTGGTAATTCCTGCATCATACAAGGTAAAATACTACAGAGTAATAGTTACAGATGTAACAGGAGCAAGTGTTACATCAAGTGCAGCTAAGTTAACAGTTGGAAAAGAAGGATTAGCTATAACATCACAGCCAAAGGATTTAGTAGCAAAGGCTGGAGCAACAGCTAAGTTTAGTGTAAGTGCAGTTGGTGCAAACCTTACATATCAGTGGCAGACACTTAACGCATCTGGAAGTTGGGTAAATACATCAATCGCAGGAAATAAGACAAATACAATTTCATTTAAAATACCTGCATCATACAAGACAAAACAGTATAGATGTATCGTTAAAGATGGAAGTGGAAATACAGTAATTTCAGATGTAGCTACACTTACAGTACAGTAATTTAGCAATTATATTAAGAATATAAAGGGTTGTCATCTTAGTATGGCAACCTTTTTCTTTGACTATGAGAATGTCAGATTTTGTGTTAGAATAGTATATTGTATGAACGAAAGTATTAAATAGTTGGTTGACGAATAAAGGAATCGGTTAATGAAGGAAAGAAGCTCTAACTTAGAAATATTAAGAATAGTGGCAATGTTAATAATAATTGCGCATCATTATGTAGTGAATTCAGGGATTGTTCAGTTATATGATTATAGCAATATAACAGCGAATATGATATTTCTGCAGTTCTTTGGATTTGGAGGAAAAATGGCAATTAACATATTTGTGTTAATAAGCAGTTATTTTATGTGCCAATATAAACTGACATGGAAGAAAGTGTTAAAGCTATATTTGGAAGTGAAATTCTATGCTATTGTCATTTATATAATTTTTGTTATAACAGGATATGATGTTTTATCTTTAAGACGCATAGTAAGAGTTTTATTCAATATGATTTATGGTGTCAATGTTTCGTTTATGGGGTCTTTTTTGGCATTCTATATGTTGATTCCATTTTTAAATCGGATGAGAAAAGCACTAAAGAGAGAAATGCATTTGAAATTATGCGGTATACTGTTGTTTATATATACCATTATATCCACGTTTTCCATAATGAATGACACCTGGAATTACATTGGATGGTATGTCACGCTTTATTTTATTGCATCATATATAAGAATTTATCCAAACAAGTATACACAAAGTATAAAATATGGAATGATATTGATGGCGGGTTCATTGGTGCTGATATTTGCCAGTATTTTATGTGTGGATTTTGTTGGTTACAAAATTGCAGGTTTTGAACAGCCGTACTATATGGTGGTAGATAGCAACAAATTACTGGCACTAACATGTGCAATGGGATTCTTTTTAACTTTCAAAAATATTAAAATACGTAATAATAAATATGTAAATATGGTTTCGGCATCTACCTTTGGAATATTCCTTATTCACACCCAGGGAAGGGCAATGACAAGGTTTTTGTGGCAAACGGTTTTTGATAACTGTAAATATTATGATTCAAAATGGCTGTCGCTACATGCCGTTCTATCAGTTTTTTGTGTTTTTCTTGTATGCATGATAATTGATATGTTAAGAAAAAGGTTTTTGGAAAAGCCAATAATGAATAAATTGTCTAAGATAGAGTCTCTTAATAAGGAATGTTTTGCGGAAAGAAAACAGAATTAGTATATGAAAAAATAGCAAAAGAGGATTAGAAATGATGGAATTATCTGTAATTATACCTGTTTATAAAATTAATGAAAAAATGCTTAGGGAATGCATTGAGAGTTTAACTAAACAAGATATTGCAGAAATGGAAATTATAATTGTAGATGACGGCTCTCCCGATAACTGTGGAAAAGTATGTGACGAGTATGCGGACAGGGATAAGAACATTAAGGTTATTCATAAAAAAAATGAAGGTGTTTCAATAGCAAGAAATGTGGGAATTGAAACTGCAAGAGGGCAATATATATGTTTTGTTGACCCGGATGATAAAATCAGAAAGAAATCCTTAGGAGATGTATTGAACAAAGCAAGAGAAAAAAATGCTGATATATTATGCTTTAAATATATGGTAGCCGGTGAAGAAAAGTCAGATGATGGCTCATTAGATTTAAGAGATATTACTCCCGATATTGAAAAAATAAACAGAAGTATCCTGGAAATGAAGGACAATGAATATAACTATGGAGCATGTTGGGGAAAAATAATAAAAAAAAGTTTCATAGATGATAATAATCTTAGATTTGTTAGGGGAATACAAAAAGCTCAGGATAGAATATTTATGTTTGACTGCTATAATAAAAATCCTATGGCTTTTTCTTATGATTTTTATGGATATATATATACAACGGATAATGACTCTAGTATATGTAATAGGTTAAATGTGAAAATAGTTGATATATTGGAAAAAACTTATTATGAATTTAAAAAACATATTGAGAATATAAAAGATATTGATTATAGTTGTGAGTTGAATTATCTGCTGGTGGCATTCCTTATGGAGTATAATTATTTGATGTTGGGAAAGAAGGAATACAAAAAGAGAAGCCAGAGAGCCGGAGAATTAAGAAAAATTCTTGAAAAAGATGATTATCAAAATGCAATTAGAACGGTTGACTTAAGCAGAATGAGAAAAAAAAGTCAGGTTATGTGCCTGTTGCTTAGGCTTAAATTGTATTATGTCTGCATTTTTATGTTTGAAATATCAGGAAAATAAAGAAGAATCTTTGAGGAAAGGTTAGATTATTATGAGAACAATTCATATTATGAGAAAAGAGAAGTTTACAAAATCAATATCAGAATTTTATGATAAATATTTTGCCAATGATGGACATGCAATACTGTATTTGAGAGAAGGTCAGGAGACTATGCTAAATGATAGTCTGTCTATAGAGCAAAAGGAAATGTTTTGGGATTCTTCAGTTAAGTCTACGGTAAAACTTCTCAATATAGTAAAAAAATATGATTGTATAGTGCTCCATTCCCTGTTTTTAGATGATAAAGCTAAGGGATTATTTTTATTAAACAGAAGTGTAATGAAGAAATTAATATGGATAGAGTGGGGGTTTGATTTATATTCATGGAGAGGAGAGTGGACAGGAATAAATAAGGCCATCCATGAATACCTAAATACGACATTTAGAACTAAAGTTTATGCAATGGTGGGAATATTTCCACCTGATTGTGATTATTATAGAAACGAATATCCGGAATCCAAAACCAAGGTATTTTATGCACCGTATTGTTCTGCAAAGGTGGCTAAGGAATTGCAGGATTATACACCATATAGACAGTTGAGGGATAGCAGAGAGAAGGGGCAGGAAATATACATACAGGTAGGGCATAATGCTATGGAAAGCCTCAACCATAAGGAAGTTCTCGATTCTCTAAAACATTTTGCGGAAGAAAAAATAAAGATATTTTTGCCTTTAAGTTATGGAAATGACAATGACAAATATGCAACGGAAGTTGCAGAATATGCGGAAAAGCTATTTCCGGGCAAGATTATGGCACTAAAAGATTTTATGAAGGCAGATGAATATTTTGAATTGATGAAAAGAATAGATATTGCAATTTTTGATACGCAACGTCAGTGTGGATTGGGAAATATCAATAGAATGGTGTGCAGAAATGTTAAATTATATATGCCAAAAGATAGTGTAATGTATAAGTATTTTAGGGAAAACGGGGTACCTATACAGGATTGCAATGATATTGAAAATCTAAGTTTTCAGGAATTTATTTCTGATTTTGAAATAACAGATCAGGAAGAATTTAACAAATTTATTTTACATTTTTCGGACATGTCTGCTAAGGTTGAAAAGTGGAGAAATATTTATAACAGTGTGACTGAAAAATACAATAGATAAAGGGGAATTTTAAATGGATAATATGACAAGTAGAACGAATATTACTAAAAATTTCTTTTGGAGATTCGCTGAAAGATGTGGAGCGCAGGGCATAGCGTTTGTTGTATCTATTGTTCTTGCACGTCTTTTAGCACCGGAGGCATATGGTGTTATTGCATTGGTAACGGTATTTACAAATATTTTAAATGTATTTGTTGATAGCGGAATGGGCAATGCACTTATACAAAGAAAGAATGCAGATGACACGGATTTCTCAACGGTATTCTTTTTCAACATGTTACTGTGTATAGTTTTATATGCAGGGATGTTTGTTGCGGCACCGTGGATAGCGGCATTTTATGAAAATCCGGAATTAACGGCAGTGGTAAGAGTGCTGAGTCTTACGTTAATAATATCCGGTGTTAAAAATGTACAGCAGGCATATGTGTCAAGGACTATGCAGTTTAAAAAGTTTTTCTTCTCAACATTGGGAGGAACAATTGGTTCTGCAGTTGTGGGAATTGCCATGGCATATGCCGGATTTGGAGTGTGGGCATTAGTTGCACAGCAGATATTCAACCAAACAGTAGACACAATAATTTTATGGATAACAGTAAAGTGGAGACCAAAGTTAAAGTTCTCTTTTAAAAGGCTAAAGGGATTATTTGCATATGGTTGGAAGTTATTGGCATCATCACTGTTGGATACCGTGTACAATAATATTCGCCAGGTAATAATAGGCAAAGTGTATTCATCTGCTGATTTGGCATACTATAACAAAGGAAAACATTTACCATATCTGGTAATCACAAATGTAAACGTTGCCATAGATAGCGTGTTATTTCCGGCGATCTCTTCTAAGCAGGATGAAATAGACAGGGTAAAAGCCATGACCAGACGTGCCATAAAAACAAGTAGTTTTATAATATGGCCGATAGTTCTTGGATTGGCGGCATGCGCGGAGCCGGTTGTTAGAATTTTGCTTACTGAAAAGTGGATGAAGTGCGTACCTTTTTTGAAAATATTTTGCTTTACATATGGATTTTGGCCTATACATACAGCTAATTTGAATGCAATAAAAGCTGTGGGAAGAAGTGATATATTTTTAAAATTGGAAATTATAAAGAAGACAATTGGAATTATTTCTATTTTAATATCAATGCCTTTTGGAGTATTGGCAATGGCAATGGCATATTTGATAACTTCGCCGTTGAGCGCAATTGTAAACGCTACACCAAACAGAAAATTGTTGGGGTATAAATACAGAGAACAGTTAGCTGATATGCTGCCATCTATGTTGCTGGGAGCTTTTATGGCTATGGTTGTATATGCTATTGGAAAAATAAATCTAAATGATTTTGCATTGTTGCCAATACAGGTAATTGTTGGTGCTGTGATATACATTGCAGGAGCAAAGCTTTTGAAATTTGAAAGCTTAAATTATATATTATCAATAGTAAAAAAGAAGCGTTAATAGACTGTATACCTGTACTGGCAGGGAGGATGTTTTCAGATAATGGATGAAATAATAGAAAGATTCTTTGAACATATAGAAACATTGCTTTTTAGGTTAATAGAAGCTGCCCCATTTGGAATTCCAATTAGCATATTGGTGATTGTATTAATGCTGGTATATGAAAAGGTATTAAACAGAAGGATAACAAATAAGAAAATGTATATTGCACTGTGTATATACATGACAGTTATTTTATATATGACCTTATTTTCCAGAAAAATAGGAAGTATAAGTAAAATTGACCTGATTCCATTTAACACCGCAGGTGGTGTCAGGTATATAATTTTATATGCCGTTGCCAATGCTTTGGCGTTTATACCTCTTGGAACATTACTCCCTTTTGTGTGGAACAGGGCAAAGAACGTTAAAGTATGCGTTCTTATGGGGTTTTTAATGAGTCTGTTTATTGAAACAATGCAACTGATTTTGTGTTGTGGAGTAGTTCAGACAGAGGATTTAATAATGAATACCTTAGGCACGTACATAGGTTATATATTATACCGCGTAATAAAAAACAAGAGGGTATGAAGTACTCTCTTTAATTGACTATTGAAAGCCTATTTTATAAATGATAAAATATCATAGAATAATTATTAAAAAACAAAGGAAGTCAGATATGAAGGGAATTATTTTAGCAGGTGGTTCAGGAACGAGATTGTATCCACTGACTATGGTAACATCAAAGCAGTTGTTACCTATATATGACAAACCGATGATTTATTATCCGTTGTCAGTTCTTATGACAGCAGGAATTAGAGATATAATGATAATATCCACGCCGGAAGACACACCGAGATTTAAGGAATTATTGCAGGACGGAAGCCGCTTTGGCATTGATTTAACTTATGCAGTGCAACCGAGTCCTGACGGATTGGCACAGGCGTTTATTATAGGTGCGGATTTTATCGGTGATGACAGCGTTGCCATGATTTTGGGCGATAATATATTTACAGGTCACGGACTAACGGAGAAGCTTAGAGATGCAGCAACCATAAAAAACGGTGCTAAGGTATTCGGTTATTATGTAGATGATCCGGAAAGATTTGGAATTGTGGAATTTGATGAAAATGGACGGGCTATATCCATTGAAGAAAAGCCGGAACATCCAAAGAGCAATTATTGTGTAACAGGGCTTTATTTTTATGACAATAAAGTGGTTGATTATGCTAAGAGATTAAAACCTTCTGCCAGAGGTGAACTGGAAATAACAGATTTAAATGCAATGTATCTTAACAATAATGAATTAGATGTGGAATTGTTAGGACAGGGATTTACATGGTTGGATACGGGAACTCATGAGAGTCTGGTGGAAGCTACTAACTTTGTAAAGACGATGGAAGAACATCAGCACAGAAAGATAGGATGCCCTGAGGAAATCGCATATTTAAATGGCTGGATTTCCAGGGAAGAGGTTATGCAGGCATATGAAATGATGAAGAAAAATGAGTATGGCAGATACCTTAAAGATGTTGTTGATGGAAAATACATAGAAATGTTAAAGGAATTAAGATAAGGAAAAAGAATTATGAATATAATAGTTACAGGTGGAGCAGGATTTATTGGAAGCAATTTTGTATATTTAGAGTTGGAGAAGCATCCGGAGGATAGAATAATATGTCTTGACAAGCTTACATATGCAGGAAATCTTGCAACATTAGAAGAAGCCATGAAGAACCCTAACTTTAGATTTGTTAAGGGAGATATTGCAGATAAGGAATGTGTTGAGAAATTATTTGAGGAGGAGCATCCGGATATTATTGTAAACTTTGCAGCTGAGTCTCACGTAGACCGCTCAATTGAGGATCCGGGAATTTTTCTTAAGACAAATATAATGGGAACACAGGTGTTAATGGATGCCTGCAGAAAATACGGGATAAAAAGATATCATCAGGTATCAACTGATGAAGTATATGGAGATTTACCATTAGACAAACCGGATTTGTTCTTCACGGAAGATACTCCTATACATACATCATCACCATATTCAGCGTCAAAGGCAGGTGCGGATTTGCTGGTAATGGCATATCATAGAACTTTTGGGCTTCCTGTTACAATAACAAGATGTAGCAATAACTATGGACCATATCATTTTCCGGAGAAACTGATTCCTCTTATTATTTCAAGAGCACTGGCTGATGAAACATTGCCGGTATATGGAAAAGGGGAAAATGTCAGGGACTGGCTTTATGTAAAGGATCACTGTAGTGCCATTGATCTGGTTATGAGATATGGCAGAGAGGGAGAAATATATAACGTAGGTGGTCACAATGAAAAGAGCAATCTGGAAGTTGTAAAAACAGTGATTAAGCAGTTAGGAAAACCGGAAAGTCTTATAACCTTTGTTACAGACAGACCGGGACATGACATGAGATATGCAATTGACCCTACAAAGATACATAACGAGTTGGGATGGCTTCCGGAGACAAAATTTGAAGACGGAATCCGAATGACCATTGATTGGTATTTAAATAACAGAGAATGGTGGGAAAACATAATAAGCGGAGATTACCGCAATTATTTTGAAAAGATGTATGTTGAAAAGGACAGAGCATAGAAGATGAAGGTACTGGTAACAGGAGTAAAAGGTCAGCTGGGATTTGACCTTATGAATGAGCTGAAAAAAAGAGGTCATCAGGCAGTAGGTGTAGACGTGGAAGAAATGGACATCACTGATGAGGTGGCAGTTAATAAAATAATAAAGGAAATTAATCCTGATGTGGTTATTCACTGTGCAGCATGGACGGCGGTGGACGCTGCGGAAGATGAAGAGAATGTACCAAAGGTAATGGCTGTAAATGCTACAGGTACTGAAAACATTGCCAAGGTGTGCAACGAAATTAATTGCAAAATGGTTTACATAAGTACAGACTATGTATTTAACGGTCAGGGAGAGACTCCGTGGCAGCCGGAGGATGAGAGAAATCCTCTTAATGTGTACGGAAATTCAAAATATTTAGGTGAACTGGCTGTACAAAAGTATATGGAAAAGTACTTTATAGTGAGAATTGCATGGGTATTTGGTATTAACGGAAAGAACTTTATTAACACAATGCTTAATCTGGGACTTACCCATGACAGGCTGACGGTGGTTTCTGACCAGGTAGGAACCCCTACTTATACCTATGATTTGTCCAGGTTGTTAGTAGATATGGCAGAAAGCGATAAGTATGGCATATATCATGCAACAAATGAAGGTGGTTACATCAGCTGGTATGATTTTACAGTGGAAATAATGAAGCAGGCTGCTAAATATAATGATAAGTATAGTAAGGTGGAGGTTTTACCGGTAGGAAGTGATATGTATCCCGCTAAAGCCAAAAGACCGTCTAACAGCAGAATGGATAAATCAAAGCTTAAGAATCAAGGCTTTGAACCACTGCCGGATTGGAAAGATGCACTTTCAAGATATTTACAGCAGAAAATGGAGATAGAAAATGGGACAAATTAAAGTAACGAAATGTGATATAGAAGGTTTATGTGTGATAGAGCCTACAGTTCATGGAGATGACAGAGGATATTTCATGGAAACCTACAATTTAAACGATATGAAGGAAGCCGGACTTGACATGGTTTTTGTTCAGGATAATCAGTCTATGAGCACAAAGGGTGTTTTAAGAGGATTACATTACCAGAAGGAATATCCTCAGGGTAAGTTAGTAAGAGTTATAAAGGGAACGGTTTTTGACGTGGCTGTGGATTTAAGAAGAGATTCAAAGACATATGGCAAGTGGTATGGTGTGGAACTGTCAGAAGAAAACAAGAAACAGTTTTATATTCCTGAAGGATTTGCCCATGGATTTCTGGTGCTGTCAGATGAAGCAGAGTTTTGCTACAAGGTAACGGATTTTTATCATCCGGGAGATGAAGGTGGTCTTGCATGGAATGACCCTGAAATAGGCATAAAGTGGCCTAAGGTAATAGGGGAATATAGTGGAAGTGCATCACCTAAAGGGTATAAAATGGAAGATGGAACCCTACTTAATCTAAGTGACAAGGATAAACAGATGAAAGGGTTTAAGGAAACATTTAGATTTTAGTATAAAATAGTATTAAGTCACCTGAAAATTTTGACTTTAAATGAGGATAATACATGAATAAAAAGAAAAAAGTTTTACATTTAGTTGAGGCTATGGGTGGGGGAGTATTTACATATTTAGCGGAATTAGCCAATGGCATGAGCGATGAATTTGATGTATCCATTGCTTTTGGTATGCGAAAAGAAACGCCGGAAAACTATGAGGACTATTTTAATGAGGGTATTAAACTTATTAAGGTTGAGAACTTTACCAGAAGTTTAAATGTGGTAAAAGACATTAAGGCATATATTGAATTAAGAAAGATTGTAAAAAAAGAAAAGCCGGATATAATTCATCTTCATTCATCTAAGGCGGGGGCGCTGGGAAGATTGCTTGTGGGAACAGGAAAAGCAAAGATGTTTTACACCCCTCATGGTTACAGTTTCCTAATGGAAAATGAGTCAGGGATTAAACAACAGATTTATAAAACTATGGAAAAAATCCTTGGAAAAAGAAAATGCCTTACAGTGGCATGTGGAAAAAGTGAGTGGGAGCAAAGCAGGATAGTTACCAAAAATTCCACATATATTAGCAATGGAGTAAACATAGACAAACTTAATGCTAATTTGATTAATGCTAATGAGCAGAATTTAGAGGATTTTAATATAAAGAAGAATGTTTTTACGGCCTATACCGTAGGAAGGATTAATTACCAGAAGTGGCCGGAATTGTTTAACGAAATTGCACAAAAATTGCCGGAAATGCAGTTTGTATGGATAGGTGATGGGGATATGCGTGATAAGCTGACGGCTGACAACATAGTTATTACAGGCTGGCTGGAACATAAAGAGGCAATGGAATTAAGCACAAAGTTTGATACGTTTATTCTGGCTTCGAGATATGAAGGGTTGCCTATTTCACTGTTAGAGGCAATGTATATGAAAAAAGCCTGTGTGGTTAGCAATGTAGTGGGAAATCGTGATGTAATAAAGAATGATTATAATGGTTACATTTGCGATGAAACAGATCAGTTTGTAGAGGCGTTAAAAGACATAGAAAAGGGAAACAGTGACAAGCTGATAGAACAGGCATATTCAGATATATTAAATGAGTTTAACAGCAAGTGCCTGTGTAATAAATATAAAGAAGTATATAATGAAAGTAGAAGCAAATGAAGAAAATAAATGTTCTTGTGCTGATAACTGTCATGGATAGAGCCGGGGCTGAAACCATGATGATGAATTATCTTAGAAATATTAATAGGGAAAAAATTCATATGGATTTTCTCATAAACAGAGAACAAAAAGCTGATTATGAGGATGAAATAGAAAAATTAGGTGGCAGAATTTATCATATGTGCCCTTTATATCCGGGCAAATTCCATAGATATAAAAAGGAATTCAGGAATTTCTTAGAAGAACATCCGGGATATGATGTTATTCATTCAAATCTTGAAGAAAGAAGTTACTTTGCCTTTAAAATTGCAAAGAAAATGGGAATCCCCGTAAGAGTTGCCCATGCTCATTCGGCTCCGTGTGGTCGTAATATGAAAATGATTATGAGGCTGTATTTTAGAAGGAAGCTTCAGAAGTATTGTACTCACAAAGTGGCATGTGGTGAAAAAGCGGCAAAATGGCTTTTCGGAAGTGATGCAGACCTGGTAGAAATGGAAAGTTTCGTAAAGGGAGAAAAACATTCAAAAAATACTGTGGTTTTAATGAAGAATGCCGTTGACACTGATAAGTTCAGTTATTCAACAGATGTAAGGGAAAAAGTACGAAAAAAAATGAAGATAAGCAGAGATACTTTGGTTATTGGACATGTAGGCAGATTTACACATGATAAGAACCAAAGTTTTTTAATTGATATATTTAAAAATGTTAATATCCTCAATAAAAAATCCGCAATGATGTTAATAGGTGGAGGGAAACCTAAAGAGGAAATTAGCTATAAAGAAGAAATTGAGAGAAAAGTGCAGCAGTCAGGACTTAAGGGCAAAGTTAAGCTTTTAGGGGTAAGGGAAGATATAAATGAGCTAATGCAGGCAATGGATATATTGGTGATGCCTTCTAGAACAGAGGGATTTCCGGTGACATTGGTGGAAGCACAGGCGGTGGGACTTTGCTGTTTAGTTTCAGATGCCGTGGGCTATGACATAAATATGACAGAAAAAATCCAGTATAAATCATTAGAAGAGGATGCTTCTCAGTGGGCACAAAAAATATTATCCATGACAGCCGATGGTCAAAATCGGGAAGCTGAAAGCATCCTAATGAAAGAAAAAGTGATTGAGAGAGGATATGAAATAGCGGATGCAGCTAAGGATTTAGAGGCATTTTATGAGTACCTTGCCGGATAAAATATATTGTGACAAAAGCAGGATGAATGAAGTTATTGAAAATTGCAGTAAAAGATAAAAAGGGAGCAGAAATACATGGAACCAATTCACGTTTTAGTGCTTGATACGGTTATGGACCGTGGTGGGGCTGAAGCTATGATTATGAATTATATGAGAAATATAGATAGGGATATCATTAAATTTGATTTTCTTACAAACAGGGATTACAGGGCTGCATACGAGGATGAGATAGAGCAGCTAGGTGGTAAGATTTATCATATGTGCCCTATGTATCCGAAATATTTTAGGCAATATAAAAAGGAAGTTTATAACTTTTTAAAAGAACATCCGGAATATAAAATTGTACATTCAAATCTTGAGGAGAGAAGTTATTTTCCGTTAAAAGAAGCAAAAAAAGCAGGAGTTCCTGTAAGAATCTCCCATTCCCACAACCGCCCATTGGGAGTGGATTTGAAACTGATTATGAGGTATTATTTCAGGTTTATGCTTAAATACTATAATACTCATATGTTTGCCTGTGGTATTGAGGCGGGGGACTGGCTTTATGGAAAGAAAAACAGAAATAATGTTATTATAATGAAGAATGCCATTGACGCAAATCAGTACAGATATAATGAAGAAACTCAAAACCGTATGCGGGAAGAACTGGGAATTTCAGGTAAAAAGGTTATAGGTCATGTTGGACGTTTCTTTCCGCAGAAGAATCATACTTTTTTAATTGATATATTTAAAGCTGTTCATGACAGAGATAAGAATACGGTGCTTCTTTTAGTAGGTGGCGGAGAGGCAGATGATACTTTAAAAAATCAGATTCGCCATAAAGTAAAGGATTTAGGTCTGGAAGACTCAGTAAAGTTTTTGGGAGTAAGGGAAGATGTGGAAAAAGTGGTGCAGGCTTTTGATGTGTTCCTTCTGCCATCACTTTTTGAAGGATTGCCGGTGACTATGGTGGAGGCACAGGCAGCAGGCTTACCATGTGTAATTTCAGACAAAGTTCCTATACAATGTGATATTACAGGAAATGTTAAAGTTGTATCCTTAGAGGATGCTCCCGAAAAGTGGGCAGAAGTGATTGATGATGTGCTTAAAAATTTTAAGAAAAAAGATACATATGAAACAATAATTAATGCCGGATTTGACATTAAGGAAAATGCAAAGTGGTTGAAGGATTTTTATGTGGAGGCGCTTAAAGAAGCCGGAAAAAATAATTAGAAAATGAAAAAGTAGAAAATCCATGTGGGAGATGGCTCGTACATGGATTTTTTGTTTGCTGATAATTACTGAATACATAGAGGTGGCAAAAAAACTTAGACAATTAAGTGTTTAAAATGTCTATAGATAACAAAATGACACTTATTATAGAAAAGAATATATTGAAGATAAAACATAATATAAAAACAACTTGACAACACAACAAAATATATGTATTATAATAAATGTAAGATGTAAATAAAATACTACAAAGTAAGAACGGATAAATACAAATTAAATATTTGAGCAGGCGCAATGGTGGTTTGTACTTTATGATGTTTATATTGTGCTATTGTAATTTTTTTACATCCGGTGTATACTATAAAAAGAATAAGAAAAACTAATAGTATACACCTCGAAATATTAAAGGAAAGAGGTGTTATATGGGAAACAAGGATATAGCAACCAAGAAGTACATGTCAGATAATGTGAGATTTGCAGATGTGTTTAACTATGCCATATATGGGGGAAGGCAGATTATAAAACATGACATGTTAAAGGAAATCAGTGCAGAAGAACTGTTATTAATGGAAGGGGAGAATGGAAAGCTAATTACAAGGGACAGAGTAAGGGACTTAGAGAAGATGTGTGTCATAAAGAAAAGCGGTAATATTGTTTACATGCTTTTGGGAATTGAAAACGCATCCAATGTACATTATGCCCAGCCGGTAAGAAACGGCCTGTATGATTTTATGGGGTACGCCGACCAGGTGGAGAGAAAATCGAAGGAAAACAGAAGAAAGAGAAAACTAAGGGATAACAGTGAATTTTTGTCAGGGCTTAAGAAAGAAGATAAGATAGCCGGAATAATAACCCTGACGGTATATTTTGGAGACAGACCATGGGATGGACCAAGATGTCTCCACGAAATGTTAAGTATTGATGATAAGGAAATATTAAAATTAATTCCGGACTACAGGATTAATCTCATAGATCCCCATGAGATTAACAATTCAGAGAAGTTTATGTCGGACTTTAGGTACATAATAGAATTTATGAAGGCATCAGGGGATAAGGAAAAGATGAACAGTCTTTTAAATGAAAAACGTAGCATATATTCAAACATGGAAAGGGATGCCATGGTGGTAATAAGGGAATGTGCAAACATTAACA
>OKRZ01001229.1_pt1 | contig 20170 bp, 20 predicted proteins | sample 1601141 | NCBI WGS metagenome assembly OKRZ01 (sample SAMEA3541524, study PRJEB24748) | human gut metagenome | biome: human gut; feature: human-associated habitat; material: faeces | place: China | collected 2012
CCTTTGTGAAGGAAACAGAAGATCGTATGAAGATATGTACGATTGAAATGGCAAAGTTGGATGTAGAGAAATAGCTTGAAGAAATGAATGAACAGGAGAAGATGATTTATTATTTTTTGAATTGTCACAAAGGAGTGGATGATAGTAAAATTAAGGTGATGATAGAAAGTGATGAGGTGATTCAAATGATAGAAAACCGTGTCGAAACCATATCGGATGATGGTTGGAAGAAAATAATAGAAGATTTTAGAAAACTGCATGAAAATGAAGAACGAATGGAACGACAACTTGAACTTGAAGAGGCTCAAAAAAAGTGAAAGAAGCTCAAAAGCAAACGGAGGAAGCTCAAAGTCGAGTTAATGAGGTAAATCAGCAGGTCAAACGAATGATTCATAAAATGTATGCAGATGGATTTAGTCTTGAACAAATTTCAAGCTATTGCTCAATTAGTGTAGATGAAATTTAGGCATTGATAAAATCATAAATTTTCTGTTGCATTTAAAAAAATGTTTGTTTATAATAGAGCCATCCTTTGTAGAGGCAATGAAAAGAAGAAGTAGTCGTGGATGCTGCTGATAGTGAGTTCCTGATGGTGGAAATGGAACAGTAAGCACAGGGTGAACGTGTCTTAGAGCTAAGCTTTCGAAGATTGAGGAAGCTTCGGATACTCCCGTTATGAGTTAAGGGCTTGTACATTTGTGCAGGAAATAAGGTGGTACCGCGATTTTATAGTCGTCCTTGTATATTCAAGGACGGCTTTTTTTATTAGAAAGGGAATGGTTGATATGAAAAAAGGATTCAAATTAGTTTCAGCGTTTTTATTAAGTTTTATGATGTTGATGTCGAACATTATGCCTGCTTTTGCAGAAGAAACAGATACTTCTACAACAACAGATTTGTTAGACAAAATTCAAGAAAGAGGAGAATTAATTGTAGGAACATCTCCTGACTTTCCACCAAATGAATTTATTGACTCAACTAAAACAGGACAAGCACAATATGTGGGTTCTGATATTGAATTGGCAAAATATATTGCGAAAAAGATGGGTGTTAAATTAACTATCAAAGCATCCAGTTTTGATACGGTTTTGGCAAATCTTCAAACTGAAGAAATTGACTTAGCTATTACGGGTTTGGCTTATACACCTGCTCGTGCTCAACAGATGGAAATGTCAATTGGATACAATCTTAATGAAGATACGGGTGGACAGGCTGTTATTATCGCAAAGAAAGATGCAGATAAATATAAAAAATTAACGGATTTAACAGGTTTAAAAGTAGCCGCACAACAAGGTTCTATCCAGCAACAATATACAGAAGATCAGATTCCGGACGCAAAACTTCAATCTATTTCAACAATTGATGATGGTGTTGCCTTATTAAAAAATGGAACTGTACAAGCCGTTGCTTGTTCTGAAGGTACGGCTGATGAATATATCGAGAAAAACTCTGAATTAGCTAAGTTAGATGAATTATTCAATATTGACCAAGATTATGCAGGTAACCGTGTAGGTGCTCCTTTAGGCGAAAAAAGATTGATGAAAGAAGTCAATAAAATCTTAAAGGAAGTCAACAAAAAAGGATTATATGAAGAATGGTATAAAACAGCAAAGAAACAAAGTAGTGAACAATTTACTTTAACTGCAACCGATTTCTTTGGAACTTGTGTTCAAATCGTTCAATATTGCTGGCCACAATTATTAAAAGGCTTAGGAGTTACTTTAGGACTTGCGGCTATTACCGTTATCTTTGGTACAATTATTGGTGGATTATTTGCCCTAATTAAATTATCAAAGAATAAGATCGTACAAGCCATTGCCGGTGTATATGTAGAATTGATTCGTGGAACACCATTGTTACTACAATTATGGTTGTTTATTAACATCTTCTCATATTTGACAAATGGTAACATGCCAATGATTGTTAGTGTGATTATTGCCCTTGTTATTAACTCAAGTGCATATGTTGCTGAAATTATTCGTTCAGGTATTCAGTCAGTGGATAAAGGACAAAGAGAAGCAGCTAAATCACTTGGTATGTCGAACGTACATATGATGACAAAAATTATTATTCCTCAAGCTATCAAGAATATCTTGCCTGCCTTAGGTAATGAATTCGTTATGATGATCAAGGAAACATCTTTGGCAAGTACATTCTATATTGGAGAATTAATGACTGTTAACAGTGTTATTAAATCGGCTACATATAAATCAATTGAACCATTAGTAATTGTTGGTTTAATCTATTTTATTGTTACATATTCATTATCTAAATTAATTAAATATATGGAAGGGAAGTTGAGTGTCAGTGACTAAGGAACTAATTGTCGTAAAAGACTTACATAAAAATTTCGGAGATTTAAAAGTATTAAAAGGAATCGACCAAACAATTCATCAAGGAGAAGTTGTTAGTATTATTGGACCGAGTGGTTCGGGAAAATCAACTTTCTTACGTTGCCTAAATTTATTAGAAAAACCATCTAGTGGTCAAATTATTTTTGAAGGTGTAGATATTGCTGCTGAAAACGTAGATATTGATACACACCGTAAAAAAATTGGAATGATCTTCCAGCACTTTAATGTGTTTCCACACTTAACTGTTTTAGAAAATATTACAATTACACCAATTCTAGAACTTAAAACACCAAAGGCTCAAGCGGAAAAAGAAGCGATTGAATTGCTTAAAAAAGTTGGCTTGGAAGATAAAAAGGATGAATATCCAAGAAAGTTGTCTGGTGGACAAAAACAACGTTTAGCTATTGTTCGTGCCCTAGCTATGCATCCAGATGTAATTCTATGTGATGAACCAACAAGTGCATTGGATCCAGAAATGGTAAAAGGTGTTTTAGAAGTCATCAAAGAATTGGCAGATCAAGGAATGACAATTGTTATTGTAACTCACGAAATGGGATTTGCCCGCGAAACAAGTGATCGCGTATTATTTATGGATGAAGGTATTATTCAGGAACAAGGTACACCAGAAGATATTTTTGAACACCCACAAAATCCTAGAACTATCAAATTTTTATCGCAGGTATTATAAAGCTTGGGCATTTGCTCAAGCTTTTCTTATGGTATAATCAAATTAATTGGAGGATATTTATTATGAATTCAAAATGGTCATTAGACGTATTGTACAAGGGATTTGACGATCCTAAATTTAGTGAAGATTTAATTTCTTTTGAGAAAAAGGCAATGGAGTTGAGCGAGTTATCAAAAAAATTAAGTCATGAAAATGAAAGGGAAGATCTTCTTCAAATTGTTAAATTATTAGAAGAATTTGAACTCTTAGAAAAACATTTAAGTTGCTTTGGATTTTTAAGCCAATCCACAAATACTGCAGATGCCAAAGCAGCAGCTGCTATTGATAAGGTTGCGACAATCGCAAGTACTGCAAGTAAGGCGATGGCTATTTTCTCTCGTTATATTGCAGATATTCAAGATTTAAATGTTTATTTTGATTGTCCAGAACTTTGTGAATACAAATATTTTTTAAATGATATTCATGAAAGTGGAAAATACTTGTTAAGTGAGGATGTAGAAGAAGCACTTGCAAAAATGAATATTTCGGGTGGTTCTGCTTGGGAGAAGCAACAAAGCTTATTAACAAGCTCACTTGAAGTGGAATATGATGGTAAAAAATTACCTTTAGCTTCTGTTCGTAATCTAGCTTATGATGCGAATAAAGAAGTGCGTAAAGCTGCATATGAAGCTGAAGTCAAAAGTTATGCACCTATTGCGGATGCCGTAAGTTTTTCATTAAATAACATTAAGCTACAGGTTATTACTGAAGCGAATATGCGTGGATATGAAAGTCCTATGGATATGACACTACACCAGTCTCATGTATCTCAAAAGACATTGGATGCCTTGCTTAGTGCTATGCAGAAATACTTGCCTGTATTCCATAAGTATTTAAAAAGAAAAGCCGAAATGCTTGGATATGAAAATGGACTTCCTTGGTATGAATTATTTGCACCAATTGGAAAGTCAGCTACGACAAGTTTTACACCAGAAACCGCAAAAACATATCTTGTTGATCATTTTAGACCATTTTCCGATGACTTAGCCGACATGATGGAAGAAGCTTTTGATAAGAGTTGGATCGATTTTTATCCACATAAAGGAAAAGTTGGTGGAGCTTTCTGCTGCAACATGCCTTTTGCAAAACAGTCACGCGTATTGACAAACTTTGACGGAGGCTTAGGAGATGTGGTTACCTTGGCACATGAGTTAGGACACGCTTATCATGGATTAAATATTGAAAGCCATAAACCATTGAATTGGGAATATTCAATGCCAGTTGCAGAAACAGCAAGTACATTCAATGAGAATATCATTATGAATGCGGGTATTGATGAGACGGAGGATAAAGAAGTTAAACTAGGTTTGATTGAAAATCAGCTTCAGGATCTATGCCAGATTATCTGTGATATTTATTCTCGTTACTTATTTGAAAAAGCTGTGTTTGACAGAAGAAGTGATGAATTTATGTTTGCAGATCAATTAAATGAAATTATGTTAGACGCTCAAAAACAAGCTTATGGCGATGGATTAGATCCAAATTGTTTACATCCATATATGTGGGTATGTAAGTCACATTACTATTCTTCTGATTTAAGTTACTATAACTGGCCATATGCCTTTGGTGGATTGTTCGCACGTGGCTTAGTGGTGAAATATCAAGAGATGGGTAAGGAAAAGTTTGTTCCAAAATATAAAGAAATGTTACATACGACAACTGTGGCATCTGTAGAGGATACCGCAAAAGTATTGGATATTGATTTAACAGATGAGGCTTTCTGGATTTCTGCATTAGAAACCGCAAAATCAAGAATTGATGAATTCATTGAATTGTCAAAAGAAGTAAAATAAGAATATTTAGACTTACGCTTGTAAGTCTAATTTTTTTTGAAAAATAGCATCAAATGATGATATACTATATTGCGTTCTGATTTTTTTCAAGGAGAGATTTAAATGAGTACAGAAATGTTGATGAAAAATAGAGAACGTTTTATAAAAAACGTAAACAGTAATGAGAATGGTGCAGCCGCCCTTTCACTAAGATTATTTTGTTACGCTAGATTTATGGCAGTAAAAAATCCATATGCAGAAACGCACGACTGGGTTTATGAAAATGAATTAACGAATATGCAGGCTAACCAATATGTATTCCGTTTATTAGATGATAGTACAGAAAGACCTTCTATGGATTTATTGATTCGTAAATTAAAGAGTGTTCGTTTGGTTCGTGATTCAGAAATGAATGGAAGAAAGATTTATGTCATTAAATTCACCGATGTAGAGATGGAAGAATTGATGAATAGAAGTATTATTGATAAGCCAAACGCAAAGATTTTACAGGTTAAAAAACCATCTGTAAAAAGAGAAGCAGTTGTGAATTCATCTTGGAAAGAAACTTTTCTACAAAACACCAAAGGTGAAAATATGCAGATGCTTCGTTTTTGGTTCTTTATGCAGTATTATGCAGAAAAAAACGGCAAGAAATATATTGCTAGAACACAAGCTCTAAGTGAGTCAGCCATTGAATATGTGTATAAGGGAATTCCAAAAAAAATGGAAGTTTTATTGGAGTTATATGCACAAATGAAAAAGGTAAAACTAATTAAAGAAGATGTAGTTAAAAATGAAATTGTTGTGCGACCTGCAAAAATTGAAGGATTTGAAATTAAAGATTACATTAAAGATAGGCCAGTAGATTTGACGAGTTTTAATTATACAAATGTCTAAAAAAGTGACGAGAAAATTAATTCTCGTCACTTTTATATATGTTGTAATTGTTTTTTCCACTACGCTTAATTTGGTATAATGCATGATCAGCATGGCGGTAAAGCTCCATAAAGGTTGTGCCTTGACTTGGCGCATAGGCCATTCCTACACTAATGGATAGTACAAAATCTTGAAGCTCGGGTATTTTAAGTTCATTGACCTTCTTTAGCAAAGCTTGAATTCTAGATTCGGCAATATTTTCATCTTCAATCAGGATAATGAATTCATCTCCACCAATTCTTCCCACAATATCGGTTTGTCTGAAATGATTTTTAAAGAGTGTACCTAATTCAGTTAACACTTTATCGCCAGCCACATGTCCAAAATTATCATTAACTGATTTAAATGCGTCTACATCAAGAATTAAGAAGCAACAAGGCTCTTGAGTTTTTAATTTTTGATCAATTAAAACCTGTGTTGTCTCCTTGTTGTAGACAGAAGTCAATGGATCGACTTGAGAAAGATGAATTAAATATTTGTTTTCTTTAGAATTCGAAAGAGCCAAATATATAATTAGACTTAAGACAATAAATCCTAAAAAGAATGCCAATAATGTTTCATAATGTGTAATAAAAGTATAAGATTCTTGCGCTGCATGAACAGGGACGACATAACCAACCATCCAGTCATTGATTTTTAATGGCGAATAGGCTAAATACAATGATTCATTATTTTTGGTTGTAATCAATATTAAATTTGATTTTTGGTCCTTAAAATCTCGCTTAACTTTCTTTTGTTTACAAACATCAAATAAATTATTTAATACTTTTATGTTGTGCTTCTTTGTATACTCCCTATTTCTTGTGATTAGATTGCCATCTTGATTGACAATAAAACTTTTACCTTGCCCATCAAATAAATCATCAAACAACATATTTCCTAGTTTTGTTACATTATAAGAACCACCTACAGCACCAATGACTTGATTATTTCTATAAATAGGTACGCATAGGATAACACGAGTCTGTTGGTCTACGCTACTTTCTAAAGGATCTGAAAGAGATTGTTTTCCTTCCATCACTTCTTTAAAGTAGCGGCGATGTGCCACATTTTTTACGACTTCATTATCATATAATACATCCCCATTTGTATTGATAATGGCCGTTCGATCCAAATCCGTATTATTCATTAAGGATTTTATTAAATGTAAATTGTCTTTTGAAAATAAATCATCAGATTTTGTTAGATTTTCTGCAAGTGCATTTAAGTAAGAATAATTGAGCTCTAGAATTTTATTTAAATGCTCACTTTGCCTTGCAACATTTGTGATCAATGTTTCCTTAGAGTTCTTTTCAACGGCAATAGAAACACCATTAAAAAAGATCACAATTCCCATAATTAAAGTCAGAATAAAAATGGTGATAGCAACAATATAGTTTTTAATGAATTTTTTTCCTTGAAAATAGTTATCTTTCATATGGGACTCCTTTTCATAATTATATCAAGAAATGAGGGGATTGAATATAAAATTAATTTAAGCTAACTATTATTTGTGAAATCAATCACATTTTAGTGTATTATATAGAAGATGAAGAAAATTGCTCCCAACATTAAGAGAACTCTGCGTGAAAGGTGCTTATAAGAAATTTGTAAGTAAAACGATAGCTATGCTCTTTTTGTATGGAGTGTAGCTTTTTTCTTTTAGAAGGAGATGAATATGGAAACACGTGTTGCCGTAATGGGGATTATTGTTGAAAATAAGGATGCAGTAAATTTATTGAATGAAATTCTTCATGAATACAGTGAATTTATAATTGGAAGAATGGGAATTCCTTATAAACAGAAACATATTAGTGTTATTTCAATAGCGTTAGATGCTCCACAAAATACGATTGCCGCTTTAGCAGGAAAACTAGGGAATATCAAGGGAATTAGCGTTAAAACTGCCTATTCGAATGTGATTAGCCATGATTGAGGCATATCGATTAGTGGATAAGCTTGAAAGGAAACATAGTTTAAGTTTATCAGAATATAAATTGTTGATTGAATCTGAAAATGAAGCTTTACGCACATATGTTTCAAATAAAGCTAAAACCGTGGCTACATCCATATATGGAAATGCCATTTATGTCCGTGGACTGATTGAAGTAGGAAACTATTGTCGAAATGATTGTTTATATTGTGGGATTCGAAAATCCAATACAAACTGCGATCGATATATATTAGATGAAGAAGATATCTTGAATTGTTGTAAAGAAGGATATGATTTAGGTTTTCGAACATTTGTTCTGCAAGGAGGAGAGGGCATCTATAAAAAAGATTTTGTCACATCCATTGTACAAAAGATACATGTCTTATATCCAGATTGTGCTGTTACACTATCTTTAGGAGAAGAAGATAAGGAAACATATAAAGAATGGTTTGATGCAGGTGCAAATCGTTATTTATTACGGCATGAAACAGCAAGTAAAGGACATTATGAAAAGCTTCATCCTGAAAATATGTCTTTTGAGCATCGCATGCAGTGCTTGAGAGATTTAAAGAATATTGGCTATCAAGTTGGATGTGGCTTTATGGTAGGCTCTCCCTATCAAACAAGTGAAACACTTGCGATGGATTTGAAGTTTATTGAAACTTTTAAGCCCGATATGTGCGGAATTGGTCCTTTTATTTCCCAAAAGGATACGCCATTTAGAGATATGAAAAGTGGAACCTTGAATCAAACCTTATTTTTGTTGTCATTGATTCGGTTGATTCAACCAAATATTTTACTTCCAGCTACAACGGCGTTAGGAACGATTGATCCAAAGGGAAGAGAGAAAGGAATTCTTGCGGGAGCCAATGTTGTAATGCCTAACTTATCACCTGTAAGCGTGAGAAAAAAATATGCGTTATATGACAACAAGATTTGTACAGGTGAAGAAAGTGCAGAATGTAAGAATTGCTTATCAAATCGTATGCGTTCGATAGGTTATGAAATTGTAACTGATCGTGGAGATATAAAAAAATAGAAAGAGGAGACAAAATGAGTATTTACAATCCAAAATCATTAAAAGCAGAAGAATTTATTAATCATGAGGAGATTCTTGCCACAATTGAATATGCAGAAAAAAATAAACATAATGCGGAGTTGATCGATGCCATTTTAAATAAGGCGCGTCCACAAAAAACAGAGCATGGTGTTCATTGTGAAGGTTTATCACATCGTGAAGCAAGTGTATTATTAGCTTGTGATATACCTGAAAAGGTAGAAGAAATGTATAAGCTTGCCAATGAAATTAAACAGGCATTCTATGGAAATCGTATTGTGATGTTTGCACCGCTTTACTTATCAGATTATTGTGTGAATGGATGTGTATATTGTCCATATCACTTAAAAAATAAACATATTAAGCGTATTAAATTAACACAAGATCAGATTCGTGATGAGGTAATCGCATTACAGGATATGGGACACAAACGTTTGGCGATTGAAGCAGGTGAAGACCCTGTTCATAATCCAATTGAATATATTTTGGAATCTATCAAAACAATCTATTCTATTCAGCATAAAAACGGAGCGATTCGTCGTGTAAATGTAAATATTGCGGCTACAACAGTTGAAAACTATCGTAAGCTAAAAGAAGCGGGTATTGGAACTTATATTTTATTTCAGGAAACATATAATAAGAAGAGTTATTTGGAATTACATCCAACAGGACCGAAACACGATTATGATTATCATACAGAAGCTATGGATAGAGCCATGGAAGGTGGAATTGATGATGTTGGTTTAGGGGTGTTGTTCGGTCTTGAAGGCTATCAATACGAATTTGCAGGCTTAATGATGCATGCTGAACACTTAGAAGCTGTTCATGGTGTGGGACCACATACAATTAGTGTACCACGTGTAAAGCGTGCTGATGATATTGATCCAGATGCTTTTGACAACAGTTTAGATGATGAAATTTTTGAAAAGATTGCGGCATGTATTCGTATTGCCGTTCCATATACAGGAATGATTATTTCAACTCGTGAATCTCAAGAAGTGCGTGAAAAAATGCTTCATTTAGGTGTTTCTCAAATTAGTGGAGCAAGCCGTACTTCAGTAGGTGGATATACAGAAGAAGAACGTCCTCATGATTCAGAACAATTCGATGTATCGGATCAAAGAACATTAGATGAAGTAGTGAACTGGTTGATGCAGTTAGGCTACATTCCTTCATTCTGTACAGCATGTTATAGAGAGGGAAGAACGGGTGATCGCTTCATGTCTTTATGTAAGACAGGACAAATTCAAAACTGTTGCCATCCAAACGCATTAATGACATTGTGTGAATATTTAGTAGACTACGCAAGCGAGGATACAAAGAAGATTGGCTTTGAGTTGATTGAAAAGGAATTGGATAAGATTCCGAATGCGAAGGCTCAACAAATTGCGAAAGATAATGTTGCTGCCATTAAATCTAGTAATCGTAGAGATTTTAGGTTCTAATTATGTCTGATTTAAATAGCACAGTAAGTGCAAATCGAACACATATTGGTTTTTTTGGCTTAAGAAATGCTGGAAAATCAAGTGTAGTAAACGCCATTACAAATCAGGATATGTCGTTGGTTTCGGATATAAAAGGAACTACGACAGATCCTGTAAAAAAATCAATGGAGATTTTACCCATTGGACCAGTTGTGATTGTGGATACACCAGGTATGGATGATGAAGGAACATTGGGTGAATTAAGAATCAAAAGAACATTAGAAGTTTTAAAGACAATCGATATGGCGGTATTGGTTGTGGATGCTTCAATAGGTCTACAAAAAGTAGATCAAGATTTGATCTTGATGTTTAAAGAAAACAAGCTTCCATATTTTATTGTTTACAATAAGTCGGATTTGATTAAAGAAAAGAAAGAATTATCTGTAAATGAAATTTATGTGAGTGCATTAAAAAAAGAAAATATCAAAGAATTAAAAGAATTGTTGGCAAGTGTTGCAAAGAAGCAGGAAGAAAAAACTATTATTGGAGATTTAATTGAACCTAATGATGTAGTGGTTCTAGTTATTCCTGTCGATCAATCGGCTCCAAAGGGAAGATTGATTTTGCCGCAGCAATTGGTTTTAAGAGATGTTTTAGATCATCATGCGATTGGTGTAACTTGTCAGGTAGAAGAATTGGATGAAACTTTAAAAAAAGTAAATCCTAAATTGGTAATTACGGATTCACAAGCTTTTAATAAAGTAAGTAAAATTGTAGATAAATCTATTCATTTAACTTCTTTCTCGATTCTTATGGCACGCTTAAAAGGCAGTTTATCTACAGTGCTTGAAGGAGCCAATCAATTGGATCATTTGCAAGATGGAGATTGTATATTGATTAGTGAAGGATGCACACACCATAGACAATGTGGCGATATTGGTACGGATAAACTTCCAAAATGGATTTTAGATTATACAAAAAAGAAGCTTTCTTTTGAGTTTACTTCTGGTCATGGATTTAAAGAGGATTTATCAAAGTATAGTGTTGTGATTCATTGTGGAGCTTGTATGTTGAATGAAAAAGAAGTGCAGTCTAGAGTTAAGGAATGCAAGAAACAACATGTTCCATTCACAAATTATGGAATTGCGATTGCGAAAATGAACGGCATATTAGATCGTTCTGTCGAGGTGTTTTAATATGAAAAAAGTGTATATTTCAGCCGATATTGAAGGCATTTGGGGAAATAGTAATCCGGCATATACGGCCAAAAATGGATATTTGTATCCTGAGTATTGTACAAACATGATGAATGAGGTCAATCTAGTGATTGATTTATTGTTTCAAAATGGAGTTGAAGAAGTTCTAGTAAATGATGGACATGGAAATATGGATAATATTCTTCCTTCTAAATTGGATCCAAGAGCTGCATTTGTATCAGGAAATGGAGCATATAAGGAATTTGGGATGATGGAAGGTATCGATGATTCCTTTGATGGTGCCCTATTTATTGGATATCATTCTCGCTGTAATTCACCAGGCGTAATGGCCCATACGATTTGGGGTACGATGGTAAGAAAAATTGTCGTTGATGGAAAAGAGCTTGGAGAAAGTGGTATCAATAAGTTATTGGCAAATGAATATGGTGTTCCTGTTATCTTAGCTAGTGGTGATAGTGAGTATGGAAAACAAGTACAAGAAGAACTTGGATGTGTATTTGTGGAAACAAAGAAAACATTAAATAATCAGGTAGCCTTATGTTGTAGCCTGAATGAGTTGAAAAATAGATATTCAACAAGCATTAAAGAAGCATTAAAAGTGGATGAAAAGCCAACTTTATCTTCATTCCATACTATGGATATCACTTTCCATCATAGTCGTAATGCAGATTTTGTGGCTCGTATGGACAATGTAGAAAAAATTGATGATTGTACAGTTCGTATTGAAAAAGAGTGTTACAAAGATTTATATGCATTAATGCGTTTTGTGATTAAAGTATGTAATGCGTATGCATAAGCAAAAGAAACCATTCTAGTGTTGGCGTCTAGAATGGCTTCTTTTTTTCGTATTAGGAAGAGAAGAGGGAGGGATCATCTTAAATTCGATTGATATGGAGTCTAAGAAGTTTTTAGGACAACCCAAAAACTTTGTCTCAATCTTCAGTGCATTATTATTTGATGGACAACATGTGTTAAGACCAGAATATCTTAAGGATGAAAACAGTGAACTTGTTATGAATGTTCAATGAGTTTTAAACTAAATCTGATTGAGCTAAACACAAATTGAAACTAAAATACAGGTGAAAAGGCAACACAGGACTTTTTTGATCTATTGCGTATGATCTATAGAAAACAGATTTCTAGATCGAGAGTTTAATCGTGATGCATTGTATTTTGCGTGTGTAGTGACTAAGAACAAAGAGTTATTGACTATCTACTAGAAAAGTGTGTAGAGCATTAGATGAAACGTTTGAAGAATCAACAAAGGCATTGCATTAAATCAATTTGAAGTATATCAAATCATGTTAGACAAAGGTTTCAGTGTTAAATCTATTGCATCGATCTTTTCAGTGAGTGAAGAATCAATTGAAAAGTTATTGATGAAAATTTAGATGTTGTAGTATAATCTCTTTGGGAATGAAGTTCGCCCTTAGTTATAAACTAAAACCGCTTTTATAAGCTGATGACTTCTGTGTTTTTTTAACGCGGAAACCATCAGCTTTTCTGCGTTTTGAAAGGAGAGTTATATGCTGATTAGTTTATCTTATATTTTTCTTTTAGGAATGTTTTTGTCCTGGCTATGCAAGAAAGTAGGATTACCTGGATTATTAGGAATGATATTTACGGGTATTCTTTTAGGGCCTTATTGTCTTGGTTTGATTGATTCTTCATTATTGAATATATCTAGTGAATTAAGAAAAATTGCGTTGATTATTATATTGATGCGAGCCGGATTGAATCTGGATTTAAGTGATTTAAAAAAAGTAGGAAGACCAGCCATATTGATGTGCTTTGTGCCTGCATGTTTTGAGATAGTTGGAATGATTTTGTTGGCTCCAAAACTTTTAGGAATATCTGTATTAGATGCGGCTATTATGGGAAGTGTTGTTGCAGCGGTTAGTCCTGCCGTCATTGTACCTAAAATGTTACAGTTAATGGAGGAAGGGTATGGTACAAAGGAAAGTATTCCACAATTGATTCTTGCCGGAGCTAGTGTAGATGATGTTTTTGTGATTGTGATGTTTACGGCATTTCTAGGCTTAGCACAAGGAGAAAGTGTTAATGTATTTAGCTTTGTGAGTATTCCAATTTCAATTATTCTTGGTATATTATGTGGAGCTTTAATGGGAAAAAGTTTAGCCCTTTTCTTTAAGCATAATCATATGCGTGATACAGTGAAAATTCTTATATTGTTAAGTATCGCATTTATTCTAGTGACACTTGAGGATGCTTTACCAATTCCATTTTCTGGATTAATCGCAATTATGTTTATGGGAATTTTTCTACAAAGAAATCATTCAATCGCATCCAAACGATTATCTGTAAAATTCAATAAGCTTTGGGTGGGAGCAGAAGTTTTATTGTTTGTACTGGTTGGAGCTTGTGTCAATATCTCATATGCATTAAAAGCTGGTATAATGGCTATTTTACTAATATTTGGCGTGCTTTTATTTAGAATGGCCGGTGTCTTTATTTGTTTATTAAAAACAACATTAAATAAAACAGAAAGATTATTTTGTATGATTGCTTATTGTCCAAAGGCTACCGTACAAGCTGCGATTGGTTCTGTTCCATTAGCTGCAGGACTTGGATGTGGACAAATTGTATTGACGGTTGCCGTATTATCTATATTGATTACAGCTCCATTAGGGGCATTTCTAATTGAACATACATATAGAAAGTTATTAAAAAAAGAACAAAGATGAGAATTAATCTTTGTTCTTTTCATATATAACTTTTAATCCTTTGAAGATTAAGTTTGGATCATATACATCAATTGATTTTGTGTAGCTACAAACGATTCTACCTAAACCACCTGTCGCAATAACCTTCAAATCTTTTCCAACTTCTTTTTTAAATTGTGCAATTGTATATTCAACTCCACCTAAGAATTGATAGAATACACCAGCTTGCATTTCAGTTTGTGTATTTCTAGCTAAAATTGTTTTAGGTCGTTTGATTTCGATTTCAGGTAATTGAGCAGTTTGTCCCCATAAAGCATTTGCACCTGTCTCAATACCTACACCAATTGCACCTGCTTTAAAGCAGCCATTTTCATCCACATAATCATATGTTGTGGCTGTTCCAAAATCGGCAACAAGAATAGGTCCTCCATGTTCACTAAATGCACCTGCACAATCGGCTATACGGTCAGCACCTACGTTTCTAGGGTTTTCTAATTGCACACTGATTCCACTTTTGATTCCAGGTCCAACAATTAATGGCTCAATGCCTACGAATTTTTTGATTCCATTTGTGAAGGAATGCATGACCTTAGGTACAACACTTGAAACAATAACGGCTTCAATTTGTTTTTCATGAACATTTGAGCGATCCAAGAAGTTTTTCAACATGAACCCATATTCATCACTTGTTCTTCTTACTTTTGTCGTTAATCGATATGTGCCAATCAACTCATCTTTATCAAAAATGCCAATTGTAATATTTGTATTTCCAATATCTACTGTTACAAGCATATTATTTCTCCATCTCAATTTCTTTCATTGTTTCTAGAATTTTATATCCTAATTCTTCTTTTGAACATTTAGGTAAATGCTGCGAATCATTCTTTCTTAATAGTGTAACTACATTTGTATCTGTTTGAAAACCAGCTCCACTTGTGAATAGGTTGTTCGCAATCAACATATCACAGTTTTTAGCTTCTAGTTTCTTTCTAGCATTTTCCTCTAGATTTTGTGTTTCCATCGCAAAACCACAAATGACTTGGTTTGGCTTTTTATGTTGGCCAATATAAGCTAGAATATCCGGGCTTTTCACAAAGTGGAATGTAACCTCTTCGTCGGATTTCTTGATTTTTTGATCTGCGACAATTTCAGGGCGATAGTCAGCAACGGCAGCGGCCATAATGATATAGTCTTGTTCATCTAATCTAGATGTGATTGCATCAAACATGTCTTGGGCACTTGTTACGTGTACCATGTTTACATCTGTAAGATCTTCTAAAGCTGTAGGTCCAGCTACTAGTGTAACATGAGCACCTAATGCCTTAGCAGCTTTGGCAATCGCATAGCCTTGTTTACCACTCGAATGATTACTTAAAAAACGAACAGGGTCTAGTGCTTCTTGTGTTGGGCCTGCTGAAACTAAAATGTTCTTTCCTTTTAGGGTTTGTTCCATTTCAAATTCTTTATCAATGGCAGTCACAATATCTTGCACATCCGCAAGTTTACCTTTTCCTGTATCATTACAAGCTAAATGACCAACAACGGGTTCAACAAATTTATAGCCTAATTCTTTCGCAAGCTGAATATTTCTTTGTGTAACCTCATTTTCGTACATATGTACATTCATGGCTGGACAAATCAATTTTTTTGTATGACAAGCTAAAAAAGTTGTAGATACTATATCATCGGCAATTCCGTGTACAACTTTAGCAATGATGTTTGCGGTAGCCGGAACGAGTACCATGATATCAGCCCATTTAGCTAATGTAATATGGGCAATAGGATCTTCATTTGTTTCATCAAATAAAGAAACTTCACATTTATGTTTACTTAAAGATTCAAAGTTAATAGGTTTGACAAATTCCTGAGCATGCTTTGTCATGACCACTTTGATTTCATAATCCTTTTTTGATAATTTGCTGACTAAATCACAAGCCTTATAGGCTGCAATTCCGCCAGACACTCCTATAACAACATGTTTTTTTTCCATGATTGATTCTCCTTTGTGAATAAAATCACGTGTTGATTTTTTCACTAAAATATTATCCCATATGACAACCTTGTTTTCAAGCAACAATAAAATATTAAATAAGGATATTTTAACTTCTAAAATCCAAATTTTAAAAAAGTATTTATTTTTTGTCGCATATGTTAAAATAAACGCATGAAAATAATAGTTGCGTGTGATTCTTTTAAGGGATGTATGTCTTCAAAAGAAGTAGAAAAATGTATAAGAAGAGGAATTTTAAAAGCCAACCCAAATCATGAAGTTTTCACTTTTCCAATGGCAGATGGAGGAGAGGGAACCGCTATGGTATTCTGTGATATTATTCAAGGTAAAACAATTGACGTATTAACGGTGGATGCCTATGGTAAAAAACTCTTTACTCAATATTGTATTTCACAGGATTCAAATTTAGCTATTATGGATGTGGCAAGCTGCATCGGCTTAAACATGACACCGAAAGAAAAGAGAAACCCTATGATTGCTTCGAGTCGAGGTGTTGGTATCATGATGAAGGATGCGATCAGTAGAGGATGTAAAAAGCTCATTATAGGTTTAGGTGGAAGTGCAACTAACGATGGCGGTATGGGAATTTTAAGTGAATTTGGTGTTCGCTTTTATAATTCGAAAAGAGAATTGTTGGTACCGAGTGTATATGCGTTAGCGCAGATTGCTTTTATTGATAAGCGTTATGCTAGGCTTCCTAAGGATATTGAAATTATTTGTGCTTGTGATGTGAAAAATCACTTGTTAGGTAAGAATGGAGCTACCTATGTTTTTGGCAAACAAAAGGGTATTTATTTAAATCAAATGGCTGAAGTGGAAAAAGGAATGTCACATTATTGTACGAAGCTTCAACAAACTTTTCATGTGGATGTAAATGAATATGAAGGCTCAGGAGCAGCAGGCGGTATTGGTTCTGTTTTACTTGGGGTTATGAAGGCTAAAAGATTTTCTGGCATCGACTTAGTAGTAGAGTATTCAGGTCTAAAAGAACATCTTCAAGATGCGGATTTAGTGATAACGGGAGAAGGACAAACGGACGCACAAACATTGTATGGTAAGTTGCCTTTTGGTATTGCTCATCTTGCTCGCTCCTTTAATGTTCCTTGTGTATGCTTAAGTGGAGCCTTAGGTATAGGCTATGAAGCCATGTATAATGAAGGAATGATTGGCATTTTTTCAAGTGCAGATCGTGCTATGACTTTTCAAATGGCTTTACAAACAGGAAATGAGAAATTAGAGGCCTTGGCATTTAGTCTAACAAAATTTATGGATGGTATTAGAAAGTAGGTTTTTATGAAAAGAATATTTACAATTCTATGTACTTTAGTACTTTGTATAGGACTTGTTGGATGTAGTCCTAAAAAACCTTTTGAAATGAAGGAGATTACGGCTACACAGCTTCAAAAGAAACTGGATAAAAAGGAATCTTTTGTGGTGATTGTTGAACGTGACAATTGTCCTTATTGTGAGGCTATACAAGAATATATAAAAAAAACAAAGGATGAACATCCAAATTTAGTATTGTATAAGATCGATACGACGGAATATGGTTTTACTAAAATGGATGATGGTTCGAATCAACTTCAAAGTTCAACAAAGGATGGAAAGATTCTATTAGATATGGCCCCTTACTTTTTATATACACCAACCATGTATGTGATTCAAAAGGGTGAAGCGAAGCATGTTGCTTCGGGCTATAGTGAAACTGATCACACAGTAAGTTTGTGGGATGTAGATTCAGTAATTGATTTTGAAAATGCAGATACACAAGATTTCTGGGAGTTTTTAGAGACGTATGAATAAGAAGAATATAACAATCATCGCGACAGGAGGAACAATTGCTGGTCGTGGTAGTTTAGGAAAAAGTGCAAATTATCAGGCAGGAACATTTGATGTGGAAGAAATTGTGCAAAGTATTCCGCAGATTCGAGATTTGGCAAATTTGAATACAATCCAATTGTATAATGTGGATTCCAATGATATGGGTCTAGATAAGTGGGTTCAATTAAGAAAAATCTGCCATGAGCTTGAACAAGATCGTTATGTCGATGGCATTGTGATTACGCATGGAACGGATACATTGGAAGAAACAGCCTTCTTTTTAAACTTAACTTTGGCATGTCATAAGCCAGTTGTTTTGACAGGTTCAATGAGACCGGCTACCGCAACAAGTGCAGATGGACCTATGAATTTATACCAGGCTGTAGCACTTGCATGTCATATGGAAGCTTGGCAAGCAGGCGTATTAGCTGTTTTTTCGGATACGATTTATTCGGGAAGAGATTTACAGAAAACAAATAGCTATAAGACGGATGCATTTAAAATGGGCGAATTTGGCTCGTTAGGATATATGCGTGATGATCAAGTATATCTATTAAATGCGCCTTTTAAAAAGCATACTTTTCAAACTTTATTTTCTAAAATGGAATTTGAGACTTTACCAAAGGTAGAAATATTTTATGTTCATACAGATTCGGATCCAGAATTATTAGAATATATGTTGAATAAATATGATGGTATTGTTTTAGCAGGCACAGGATCAGGTAATTATCCAACGCAAATAAAAGACGTTTTAGAAGCTTATACAGGAGAATGTACGCTTGTACGTGCTAGTCGTGTGTTAGAGGGAGCTGTTTTTGATTCGGATGTTTTTGATTCGAAAAGAATTACTATTCCGGCCTACAAATTTTCAGCACAAAAGGCAAGAATCTTGTTGATGTTGGGATTGAATTGTACTAAGAATCATGAAATAATCAAATCTTTCTTCCAAGAATATTGAAAATTGTTGAGTTGTATTGAAAATTATTTTCTAAATGCTATAATAATAAGACAATTACAGAATAGGAGGTTATTATGCAGCAATTAGAAAATAACGCATACTTTTGGCAAAAGCTTGATACACTATTATTATCTAGCAGTTGTACGATTGACCGACCAAAAGGAAGTGCTCACTATAAGTTTACAAACTTGATTTATCCTGTTGATTATGGTTTTCTTTCCGATACATTTGGATCTGATCAAAAACCAATTGATGTTTTCAAAGGTTCTATCGCAACAAATAATGTAGATGCGATCGCAATTACGGCGGATATTTTGAAAAAGGATTGTATTGTTAAATTACTTGTGGGATGTACAGAAGAAGAAACAATGCGCATTTTAGAATTCTTAGATCAAACAGAATTCCAAAAAGCAATTTTAGTGCGTAGAGGAAATGATACGCCAGCATGGTCAAATAACGATTAGACTTAATGACTGATTTTAAGGGTTAATCATTTGTTTATTATGACAATTCATAATATGTAACAGGTAGTATGGTTAATATTAGGCTCAATCTAAGGGAGGTTGAGCCTTTTATCATGTGTTAAAAAGTATTGATTGAAAGCTACAAGTTTTAGAATATGTCTTTTTCTTATGCGTTTTAATTGTAAAACAAGGAAAGTTGATTTAGAATAAAGACAGATAGGAGGTCTTTATTATGGAATTAAAAGGATCTAAAACAGAAAAGAATTTAATGACTGCTTTTGCAGGAGAATCGCAAGCATGTGTTAAGTATCAATATTATGCTTCACAGGCAAAGAAAGATGGATATGTAAAGATTCAAAATATTTTTACAGAAACATCAAATAATGAAAAAGAACATGCAAAATTATGGTTCAAGGCTTTGCATGGAGGTAAGGTTCCAACAACTACAGAAAACTTAAAGGATGCTGCAGCTGGTGAAAACTATGAATGGACAGACATGTATGCGACAATGGCTAAAGAAGCTCGTGAAGAAGGTTTTGATGATATTGCTGCCTTGTTTGAAGGTGTCGGTGCAATCGAAAAACATCACGAAGCTCGTTATAAAGCAATGTTGAAAGATGTAGAAGATGATGCAATGTTTAAAAAGGCGTCTTCAACTGTATGGATTTGTTTAAATTGTGGACACATTCACTATGGCGAAACAGCTCCATTGGTATGTCCAGTATGTAATCACCCACAGGCATATTTCCAAGAATTAAAAGATCATTACGAATAATAATGGTAATCCGCAATTAGATAGGGTCGACTAAAAGTTGGCTTCAAAAATTGTAGGG